>ERZ772906.466-NODE-466-length-23997-cov-2.619205_pt1 | contig 23997 bp, 20 predicted proteins | sample MGYA00511338_ERZ772906 | MGnify/ENA primary metagenome ERZ772906 (study PRJEB29015, sample SAMEA2738076) | human oral metagenome | biome: human oral; feature: human-associated habitat; material: saliva | place: China | collected 2212 ... | reverse complement strand
TGGATGCAACACCCATTACCCTAGGCCAGGAATTCTCGGGCTACGCCGCTACCGTACGTTACGGCATCGAACGTGTGAACGCTTCCCTGCCCCGCGTGGCTGAAGTTCCCCTGGGCGGCACCGCTGTGGGTACCGGTATCAATACCCCGGCGGGCTTTTCGGCACGTGTGATCGAACTGCTTGCCGAAGAAACCGGTCTGCCCCTGACCGAGGCACGTAACCACTTTGAGGCGCAGGCAAACCGCGACGGTCTGGTTGAGGTTTCCGGTCAGCTGCGCACCCTCGCATACGGTCTGATGAAGATCAGCAACGATATCCGTTGGATGGGTTCAGGCCCGAACACCGGTTTAGGCGAGCTGCACATCCCCGATCTGCAGCCCGGCTCGTCCATCATGCCCGGCAAGGTAAACCCGGTGATTTGTGAGGCTACTATTCAGGTTGCGGCACAGGTAATTGGTAATGATGCGACCATCGCGCTTTCCTCCACCAACGGAGCCTTCGAGCTAAACGTGGGTATTCCAGTAATGGCGGCTAACCTGCTCCAGTCCATCCGTCTGCTCGCCAACGTTTCTCGCGTGGCGGCTGAGAAGATGATCGACGGGCTGAGCGCCAATGTGGAGCGTTGCCGCTTCCTGGCGGAGGCATCGCCCTCGACCGTGACCCCGCTGAATAAGCTCATCGGGTACGAGGCCGCCGCAAAGATTGCCAAGTATTCCGTGGCAAACAAGGTCACTGTGCGCGATGCCGTGGTGGCTTTAGGCTACGTTGAACGCGGCGAAGTCACTGAGGCTCAGCTCGACGAAGCCCTAGACGTCACCAAGATGCTGGGCAACTTCTAGTCCGAGCATATCGTTTTCATGTGAACAAACACTCCTAAAACATAGTTGAGGGACCTCTACATGATGTGTAGAGGCCCCTCAACGTTTGAGCTAAGACCCGCAGTGCGGGCGGATAGATAAATCTCTATCTCAGAATTTTGCTCGGTCTATTTGCCTTGTTCGTACTGATAGATGAGTTCCGCAAAGTCGGCGCGAGTAACGGCGCCATCGGGCTGGAACCAGCTTTCAGACCAGAAAACTAGGCCCTTCTTCTTCAGCCAAGTACTCTCTCGGTAAAACGGAGAGTCAGCCGTCATATCGGCATATAGGGATTGTTCCGGTAGGTTCACGCCAGGTTCCCCAGCGTAACGGTACAAAAACGCAGCCATACTGGCGTGAGATGCAGCCGCCTCGGGGTGGAAATGACCGTCACTCCAACCGAAGCTGATACCACGTTCGCGTGCCCAAATAATCTCCCGGTAGTGCGGGTGTTCCGGGGTAACATCCACATAGGGAGACTCCTGCGGAAGAGTAACCTGAGGGCTTCCTGCCAGGCGGTAGAGGGCCACAACGGACTGTTCGCGGGTTATAGCATCGTAGGGGTGGTAATAGCCGTCCGCGCTATCGACAAGCTGCCGCTGCGAAACCCAAAGAATCGCATCGCGATGTGCGGTACGATCGCGCACATCCTTGAAATCCGATTCGGGTGTAGGTTTCTCACCGGGTGCGGGCTTGGGGTTTGGCGCGGGTTCGGGGCCCGGCTGGGGCTCTGCCGGTTTGGGATTTGGAACCGGTTGATCCGCAGTCGTTAACGGGAGCTTTTGGTGGGCTTCGAAGATAACATCGTCGTTCGGGTCCTTTGGATATACCCCCGTACTAAGCTCGTATACGTGCCCGGTTTTGAGGGTATTCGCGGGAATGGTGAAGGTGGTCTGGAAGGTACCGTCGGTAAAGCCATCGTAGAGGTCTTTCTCTTCCACCCGGTAGGTATAATCCACTGGATGAGTGAGAACCGCGCCCGTTGGTTTGCCAGTCTTCTGGTCTATCTCGTTAATAACGAGGTTCATACTCTGACCCTGTATCTCGGCGTTGCCAGAGCCATAATATCCAGTACCGGTCACAGTAATCTCGGTATCGATGGTCGGGTTCACAGCGGGAACGCTCACGTTCAGCTGCGGTGCTTTACTCTCCGAGGAAAACTCAACATCCAGGTATTCAGTCAAAGCGTTGTTTGCCAACGTTCCGTCGGGATTGATGACCTGGGTTCCGATGCGATAGCTGCGGCGTGCATCCAGACCTGCCGGATAGGGAAGCGCAGTTTCAAAGAGGCCGCTCTGCGAGAGCTCCTCGGCAGAAACTTTCACCGATGACACGGTTCTTTCCTGAGTAACAACCTGACCTCTGGGCCAATCACCCTCAATAAGAGAAACCTGCAAGTATCCGCCTTGAGGAATAAACTTTGGGTCATAGCCGGTACCGCGCACCTTCACGGAGTCTTCCACCAACGAGTTAGGCTTACCCTCGACTTCCAGATTGGTGTTCTGGCGTGCAACCAGCACCGGTGCCTGGGTGTTGTATGCCGTGGTGGGCAAGATTTCATATCCTTGCGCCTGCTGCGTTGTCGAGGTCAGGGTACTGCTGACGACGTAATCGAGTTCCGGATGGAAATCGTTCAGCGGCAGCGGCTGGGTATTCAAATAGACCTCAAAGGTTCCGTCATGAATCTGCGATGCGGGAACATTCACATACCCCAGGTTATATACGCCGTATTCCGTAGTGAAATATGGGGAATTAGCTGGTGTATCTGAAGGGGTAACTTTGAGGCTGACCTGCTGATCTGCCGCCACACCGTAGAAACCGGTTCCTTTGATTTTGAGCGTCTTCCCGTAGTAGGGGTTGACTTCATCGGGGGTTTCGACCACGAGCTGCGGAGTTGCTTGAGGTTCCTGATCGGCCACAACCTGCGGGGTCACCGTAGCGGTGGATGCAGGGGTTGAAGCACCAGGATCAGTGACAGCTCCCGCTGGGGTCAGCGGAAGCACTAAAGCGCCTGCCACCACGAGGGCACAGGCGCTACGTCCGAGAGCATTTCTGGCTCTTCCGGGCGATTCGTTAGGTGAATTGTTTGTAGGGTAGATAAGAGACATTATTATTCTCCATTTGTATAGATGTGGTTGGGAGTGAGCGAGTTAAATCTCTCAACACTCATATTCACCTTATCAAAGCTTTAACTCAAAATACAGGGTTTTCCTATTTAAAAATTTCTTCTGACACATAATTTAATTCTTATCCTAGCAATGCACACACTATAAATATTACCCACCCATCCAACCTACTTCCCTGAAATATCAACGATATATCCCATAAAGCAACATATACTTTTCATAAATACACCACATGCTCATTATCACAATGTTATGCACAGATTTATTTTTTAACGGTGTGTTGCATCTGAAAAATACATAGATATTTTCGGTGGTAATCTTCTATAATTTACAGATTTTAGATTTTTACAAGAAGCCGAAATTAATGCATAAAACCCCCATTTTTATTTTTCTCTCAGATATGAACAACGGTAAATACGAGAAAAATACTTAGATACAACCTTGGGAGTACACACGGTCTCCAACGCATCACACACAGGTATACACAGGCGCGCAGCTCACTTTGCTTTGAGGACACGAGAGGGAATAATTTAGCGATTACCGAGAGGATTCAGGTCCATCTTTGGGTGCGTGAGATACATAGTCAAAACGGCAATGTCCGTCATAGTTCAGCGCCGCATCAATGCGGTCAAGCATCCGTTCAGAGAGCATAGAACGCTCCTGAGGATCCGTCACATCTACCCATCGCACCTGGGAAGATTCCTCGTCATTTACTCGTGCCTGCCCGGATACCCACCGGCACAAAAACGTGTGATCTAAAAACTGGCAGCGATCCCCGTTGCTAAAGCGCATCGCGGGGTCAGCCTTGACCTGAGCAAGCTCTAGAACCTCAATACGCACGCCCGCCTCCTCATAGGCTTCACGTATGCAGGTAAGCGCCGGGTTCTCGCCAGGATCGACAATACCCGTCACGGGAGTCCACCTGCCGTTATCGCTGCGTTTAACCAGCAGTACCTTGCCATCCTCATCGCGACGGATCACTGCGGTAGCGCCCGAAAGCCATAAATATTCGTGACCAATTTTCTTGCGTAAATTCACGATGTACTCGGGGGTAGGCATCAAAGATCCTTTCGTCGATCGGTGGTTTTGGCCCGAGGCCTTTAGAACGATAGGAATGAGTAGCTTGGCACCAAAACCGCCGCTATCATTCCTATCAGCATAAACGGTCCGAAGGCTATGCGGGTGCGCCGTGTAACGGACCTGCTCAGTACCAAGACCACGGCGCATAATCCGCCCACAACAAAGGTCACCAATGTCGCCCACAATAGGTTAGCCCATGAGAAGTAGCCAATGAGCCCGCCAAGCGCGAGAGCAAGTTTCACGTCCCCTCGGCCCAGCGCCCCGGAGGAGAGCATCCTCATCAGGACGTAGAAGGCCCAAAGTACAAGACCACTCCCCCATACACGCAGGATAGTTCCCCACTGACCGCTCAGAGCAGCAATAACCGGCAAAGCGGTGTGGGTGGCAAACACGAAAGGAAATACGATGCGGTTTGGTAGCCTGTGTTTCCGCAGATCCCAGCCCCATAGTTTTACCGTGCACCCAGCTGCGTACAGCAGATAAAGAATCAGCAGAATACCGGCGATCCAGCCGGGTACTCCCTGTGTAAAGAGTTTCGAGAGTTCTTGAAGCATGAGTGGCTAAGATCCAAAGCGGCGGGTGCGACCCGCATAATCCCGCAGGGCACGCAAGAAATCTACCCGCGTAAAATCAGGCCAGAGAGCCTGGCAGAAATAGAATTCCGAGTAGGCGCTTTGCCAGGTCAGAAATCCCGAGAGGCGCTGCTCACCAGAGGTACGAATCAGTAGATCAGGATCGGGCATATCGCGGGTGTACAAGCGACGCGAAATATCCTCAACATTCAGGGTATCTGCCAGATCGCGCATCGAGCAGCCCTGAGCCTCGGCATCAAGAATAAGTTCACGCACCGCATCCACAATTTCTTGGCGTCCACCATAGCCAACCGCGATATTCACGCGCACCCCCGGCAAGGGCGCGGTCTCTGCTATAACCCGCTCCAGGGTGTTGCGAAGCTCATGGGGAATAAGGGAAACATTACCAACCGCGTGCACGGGCCCCTGCTGCGCGGTACGCAGCCGCCGCAGAAATTCGTCGATAACGGCGATAAGCCCGGTAAGTTCATCGGCGGGTCGCTTGAGATTTTCGGTCGAGAGCATATATAACGTGACCTGAGGTATACCCAAGTCGGCGCACCAGCCCAGAAAGTCAATGATGCGCTCGGCCCCCGCCGCGTGCCCCTCACGGGTGCTCAGCCCCCGCTGTGCAGCCCAACGCCGGTTGCCGTCCACCAGCACACCAATGTGTGTGGGAAGCATCTGCGGGGTTAAAGAAGTTGCCATAGAGCGTTCATAGACGCTCGGTTCCGGGGAGGTTCCCGGTTCAGAGGGAACCCCATGCACGGTAATAACGGGCAGCGCCAGAGTATCAGCGGGTGCCATGCTGATCGTCCTCGGACTCTGTATCCTGCTGGGCTTGGGCTTGCTCGGCCTCTTGAGCGGCTGCATATTGTGCACGGTACCGCAGACGGCGAGTACGCCGGGTCATGTCGATGCCAAGAATAATGACGAGGAGGGATAGCGCCGCAGTCGCAAAGAAACCGCCAATACCGGGCGAACCTGCAACAGACCCATCGGGGTTGGCGGCTGGGGTGTTATCTGCTGCAAGCGCAACACCGTGAGCGGCAAATGCCACAAGGTCGGGGACTGTGGCGAGCGTATCAAGAATGAGGTGGCTCATATCCTTCTGAACATTCCGGTTTCTAGCGGTAAGCCGGTCATGTGTGATTGTCTAAGTCTTCATTCTACCGCGTGACATCTTGTATATTCCCGCCTGAGGTTCATGTTTCAGCTGGGAATGCGCCAAGAGTTTAGCTATGTTCACAGTACTCAAGGCCCGCAAGCCTCTGCATCGCCAAGGGGCACCGCATGATCGCTTACGGAGGCTATAGGCTAGAAAAATATACCGTCACTCAGGGAATGCTCCGGCAGAGTTACCGGCACCCGCGAGTCGATAAGTGTATAGTCCTCCCAGGGCCAAATATGCTTCTGCTCATCGGTAGAGATCGCAAAGAAAATACCTTGCGGATCCACCTGTGAGGAGTGCGATAAAAGCGCCTGATCGCGATGGATGAAGTAGTCACTGCAGAGAATTCGCGTGGTGGTTTCGTGCCTGGTGCCGTCTTGTGCATCATTGAAACGGTGCGCCATATGTTCGATGAAACCTTCAAAGACGCTCTCACCCCGCTGATCGAGCAGGTACTCGTGCAGAGCGACGGTGCGTTCAGGGTTGAAGGCACGATCGTAGTAAAGCTTTAGGGGTTTCCAGGGCTCGCCTTCCCCCACGTATGCTTCGGGGTCACCAGCCTTTTCGTATGCCTCGACGGCAACCTTATGAGTCATGATGTGGTCGGGGTGCGGGTATCCTCCCACCTCGTCATAGCTGAGAATAATATGAGGCCTGTACTCGCGTACGAGTCTTACCAACGGTGCGGCAGCCTGTTCGAGAGGCAGTGTACCGAAGCTGCCGAAAGAAAGTGGGGGAAGAGGGTCGCCTTCAGGCAGACCGGAGTCCATGAACCCTATCCATCGATGTTCGATGCCTAAAATCTCAGCAGCACGAGCCATTTCGGTGCGGCGTAATCCGGGCAGGTCACGGTGTGCTCTGGGAGCGTTACGAATTTCTTCGTTGAGGATGTCCCCGCGTTCACCGCCTGTCATGGTGGCAACCATATAGCGGGCGCCGCGGGAGGTATAAGCAGCAGCGGTCGCGGAACCTTTAGAGGATTCGTCGTCCGGATGAGCGTGGACGGCTAGGATACGCAGCCCTGCGTATTCCTCATCAAGAGGTTTAAGATCCTGCACTGCGGGATGTTCAGGCAGAATTGCTTTGATTTTTTCTAGCGCGTCGCTCACGTTAATCCTTATGATGACAAAGGGCTTATACTGTGGGGTTTAAAATGGTAGAGATTATAGAGCATCTCCTAGAAGTGTAATCATACAGAAATAGCGCAAGAAAACCACTCTAAATGAAGCATTATGACGGTGTAAAGTATCGTGGTGCAGACCACCTTCTGTACCACATCGTCCACTAGACACCACGAGAAGAAAGCTATGACAGATCCTTCACACACACAGGCGAGCGAATCGGCAGCTGCCGATTCTCATGCCGATGCCCTAGCACAGCGCTATGGTGCCAAACCTGTTCGGCGGCGTGCCCTCTCCACGCGAATGTGGGTGCTTCTTGCTGCCTGTGTTACGGTTGTGGCGGGCGCTTTTATTATGTGGGTGCAGATGGATTCTCAATCCCGCCCAAGTGCACGCGATACTGGGTTTACCCTCATCAGCAATGACGAGGCACAGGGGCGTTTTGAACTCTCTAAAAACCCACAAGACACCGCGGTTTGTTCGCTTAAGGCGCTTAATTCTTCCCGTGTTGCGGTGGGATGGGCCGACGTCGAAATTGGTCCTAACAGCGCAGAGCAGGGCAACACCCGAGTCACACAACACAGCGCGAACCTGCGCATACTCTCGGAGGCAACCACGGTTACCGTGGATTCCTGTCGGCTTAAATAGCCGTATCACACCCACGATTCGGTGAGCGCTCAGCGAAATGATACACGCCCTAACACTCAGATATTTAGGGCATGTGTACTTTCTGCCCTAGAATAGGGTGATACTTTCCAGGGGAGAACCCCCAGACCAACGCGCCGGTTTATACCGGAGCATAACCAAAGGAGAAGCATGGCTGAAAGCAACGGCGCATGGCTCACTCAGGACGCATACGATCGGCTGACTCAGGAGCTTGAATATCTCTCAGGTCCGTATCGTCAAGAAATCGTTGACCGCATCGCCGCCGCTCGCGACGAGGGAGACTTGCGTGAGAACGGCGGATACCATGCGGCACGCGATGAGCAGGGTAAAAACGAAGCTCGCATCAACCAGCTTAAGCATCTTCTGGAAAACGCCCAGGTAGGAGACGCCCCCAGCGATGACGGTGTGGTTGCCCTCGGCATGGTTATTGAGGCCGAAGTAGCTTCCCGTTCCATGAAGTTCCTGCTGGGCTCTCGCGAAATTGAGGAGACTCTGCCCGCCAACTCTGATTTGAAGGTCTTCTCGGAAAAGTCTCCGATGGGTGCGGCGATTCTGGGGGCCAAAGAAGGCGATGAAGTCACCTATCTTGCTCCCAACGGCAAGGAATTGACCGCGAAGATTGTTTCAGTCAAGCCTTTCCAAGGCTAGAATCACGAAGCTTTAAACGCACGGTGGGGTTCGGTCATAAACCGAACCCCACCTTTATATCCTGTGGTTTTATGCCAGATGACCTCTCAAAAATTAGTACACCACGATGGGTTTGAAGCCTTCTTCCTCCAAGGCCGAGATAACCTGACGGCAGTGTTCCACACCTTTGGTTTCCATATCGATCGTAATAGAGACATCGCCCATCGACAGAGAACCGCCCACGCGCGTGTGATCCACGCCGGTAACATTCGCGTCATTCTCCGAAATGATGCGCGAGATCGTCGCCAACTCACCCGGACGGTCTGAGAGCATCATCTTAATCGTCATATACCGACCCGCCGCCGAAAGACCACGCTGAATCACCTTCAGCATGAGCATCGGGTCGATATTGCCGCCCGAGAGCACACACACGACAGTTCCCAAATCGCCGTATGTTTCCTTGAGTTTGCCGTTCATGAGCGCCGCCACCGGAACCGATCCGGCGGGTTCAACCACCAGCTTATTGCGTTCCATTAAGAAGATAAGGGCCCTGGCGATATCGTCTTCACTCACCGTCGCTACATCGTCGACAAGCTTCTTGATAATGGAAAACGGCAACTGACCGGGGCGTCCCACCGCAATGCCATCTGCAATCGTCGAGACCTTCTTCAGCGGGACAAGCGCATCCGCAGCCAAGGAAAGCGGATATGCCGCCGCATGCTCAGCCTGCACACCAATAATGCGAATCTTTTTACCCATCTGTTCTTCCTTCGCACGGACCGCCGCCGAAAGACCAGCGAGCAGGCCGCCTCCGCCAACACCCACAATGATGGTATCGACCTCAGGCACCTGTTCCAGGATTTCTAAACCGATCGTTCCCTGACCCGCAATAATATCTTCGTTATCGAAGGGATGCACAAACACCGCGCCGGTCTCTTCGGCATAGCGTTTTGCTTCAGCCAGCGCCTCGTCCACGGTCGTACCGTGCAGTTCGACCTCGGCACCGTGGTCGCGGGTTGCGGTCACCTTCGGAAGGGCTGCACCTAGGGGCATGTAAATACGCGCCTTGATACCCAGTTTTGCCGCTGCGAGAGCAACACCCTGCGCGTGGTTACCCGCAGATGCGGCCACCACGCCACGTTTCTTTTCTGCATCGCTGAGTTTTGCCATGCGCACATAGGCACCACGTACTTTGAAGGAGCCAGCACGCTGCAAATTCTCACATTTGAAGAAAACTTCCGACCCCAGTTTGAGGCTCAGGGCACGAGAATGCGCCACAGGGGTTCGCTCGATAACCCCGTCGAGGAGCGACGCTGCTGTCTCGATATTCTCCAGGGTTACGGGTAGATCGGTTAGGGGTGCGTTCACATCGGATCCGTTCTTTACGCTCTCATCAGCTTCTGCCCTCTATTTTAGGCGATGAATAAGCCTAATACAGAACAGAAAAGCCCACGTTATTCATCTCACGCGGGCTTTTCTGGAGGGAAACTGCACAATTACATATCGGCTTTGGAAGACGAGACAGTTTTAGTCGCCTGTGCAGAGCTAGTCTCAGGTGTGGTGCCTTCGGAATCGTCTTCACCACGAATCGCTTCCCGGGCCTGCGCAACAACCTTCTGTGCTTTTTCTTCACGCTTTTTTGATTTCTCACGTCGCTCAACCTCATGCGGGAAGAGGAACTCTTCACGGCGCAGCTCCGGGTCATCCTCCCACCGCCGTGCAGCCAAGTAGCGCACAACCGAATTCACGACGGCGAGCACAGGAACCGCAAATAGTGCACCCGCTGCACCGAAAATCATGGACCCGCCTGCCACCGCAAAAATCACGGCGAGCGGATGCAGCGAGACCGCTTTACCCATGATGAGCGGCTGCAGAATATGCGATTCGAGCTGCTGCACCAACAGCACAATGCCGATCATAATGAGCGCCTGAACCGGCCCCAAAGCTACCAGTGCCAGCAGGACGGCGACCGCTCCAGAAATAAGAGCACCAATAACCGGGATAAAAGACCCTAAGAAAACCAGAACGCCCAGCGGAATCGCCAGCGGAACCCCCAAAATGGCGGCGCCAACACCAATGCCCACAGCGTCAATAGCGGCTACCAAGATCTGTACCCGCACATAAGCGCCCAGGGACTTCCACCCTGCACGGCCCGCGCCGTTCACCGCATCGCGTGCCTGTTTCGGGAAGAGCTTGACGATAAACAGCCAGATGCGCTCTCCCTCCATCAGGAAGAAGACGAGGGTAAAAAGAGTAATAAGCACGCCGGTTGCAAACTCCGCAGCGGTAGAACCAACCTCTGATACACTCCGCAAAACGGTTGAGGGGTTATTGCTCACCGCCTGTTCTATCTGATTAAGAATCTGGTTAAGCTGATCAGCGCCCAGCTCATACCCCATGCCCTTAAGCCAGTCCACGAGCTGCTGATACCCTTGAATGGCGTTGTTGGTAAGCGAGACAAACCCCCGCACAAGCTGCTGCCCGGTAAGGGCCAGTAAAGCGGCAATTCCTAAAATCATGCCGAGTTCGGCGATAGCGGTCGCACCGCCAGCACGAATACCGTGCTTACGCATAGCGTAGACGGCGGGGCTTAGAAGCGCAGCCAAAAGCGCAGCCACCATCGCCGAAATAATCAGCAGAGACACCTTTGAAAGCCCCTGCCATACAAGCCACACGGCACCGACCACCACGATCAGACGCCATGACCATGCCGCTGCGGTATTAAGAGCGTAGGGTACGTCGGTACGGGCTAATTTCTGTGCCCGCACATCCTGTTCACTCTCCCCTGCCGTTAGGTTTTGATGCGTGCTGCCGGTGTTCTGTCCGGCTACGGATTCGCTCACTCAAATCTCCTGAAAAGTCGGTGCTATAGAAATCGTCTCTCGCCCATGCCGTTGCTGCGGCATATAGTTATTCCGCAAGTCTAGCAGGCTCAAAACAAAGAATCGGCGGCACCCACCGGTTGTGAGTACCGCCGTATCCTCAATGCTGTTAGTCCCTGTTGACCATTTCGTTGATGTACATGAGAATACGCAGAATCTCAATGTACAGCCAGACCAGCGATGCAGTCAGGCCGAATGCCAAACGCCACGACTCGCGCTCGGGAAGACCTGCTTCCACCGCCTCGGCAGTGTTGGTGAAGTCCAGCAGAAGCGAGTAGGTTGCCATAGCAACAGTAAATAGCCCCACAATCAGACCCAGCGGAATACCGCCGATGCTCAGGCTGCCCAGGGGCGAACCAAACAGACCCGCACCAAGCCAGGAAACAATGCCGTAGATCAGGTAAGCAAACATGCCGATCATGAAGATCTTAGTCATCTTCGGGGTAGCACGGATCTTACCGTTTGCGAAGAGAGCCAAGGTAAGACCGGCGACAATCACGCTTGCCAGCAAAGCCTGAATAGCGATGCCCGGGTAGCTCTTATTGAGCAGACCGGATATACCACCCAAAAGCAGGCCCTCGGACACGGAGTACAGCATAACCAGAGCCGGGGAAACCTTACGCTTGACGGCGTTAACGATACCCAGGATCAGACCTGCGATAAGTCCCACGAACATGAGGTAGGGCAGATACCAGGAAACTGCGGCACCGAGCACCACAAGAGCCAGGTTCAGACCGGTCTTCATGATCACATCGTTCATGGTGAGGCGGTCGCCCTCGGCAACGGGAGCATAGCCGGGCTGTGCATACGGATCGTACTGCGCCTGCTGGTACTGGTCATAGTTCGCTTGCTGCGGCTGAGCATAAGGCTGCTCGTACTGAGCATACTGGTTCGGCTGCGGCTGACCATAACCGTAGGTCTGCTGACCGTACTGCTGCGGTTCACTGGAGTAGTTCGGCTGTGCCTGATACTGACCCTGCGACGAGGAACCACCCGCACCAAAACGCCCGAAACGGGGATCGCCCTGCCTATTTTGCTTGGCGATTGAATTAATAAACGGGTTACCCGCCATCATTCTCTCCTTCGGTGAGATTTACAAAGAGTTTCTCAATATTCTATCGAATTCTGAGAAATTCCGGGGATTATTCCTCCATAAAAGCTCATATTCCAGGGTAATTTTGAGGTGCCATCATGTCTTTTTCACCCTAAGCTGTACTCCCCCACAGTTTAAGACTTCTGCAGGGTCTCAAAATCATGATCCTCCTCAAACTAGCCGATTGTTGATTCGCGAAGCGGCCGCGAGTGAAAGCAAAGCCAGAATTAGGAAGCCCACCAGCAAAAGCATGAGAGTGGTGAATGCTAAGGGTAACGCGCCGATAACAGGCCCCAGGCTTGCTCCCACAAACAGAACAAAGCCGTTAAGCGCCATGCCGCTGGCACGATGCGGTGCCGCCGCATCGCCGTAGAGAGTAATCATCGAGGGAATCGCTAAAGCAACACCCGCAACATAGATAAGGCTGCATATGACGATGCCAGCAAGTACCTGCGCGCACAGTACCCCGCCCAGCAGCCCAAGAATAGATAAAACGTATCCAAGCTGCGCCACGCGAAGTACCCCGTATTTTTTTGCATAAGAGCCTGCATAAAGGCTTATCAGCATTGTGGGGAAAGCGGCAAGACGCACCCAAACAATACCGGATGCCGCAACTCCCAGGGTTTCAAGATGCCGCCCCAGCCCCGTATATAAGGCCACAAAGGCGAGGAGCAGGGTAACGTGAGCAAGACCGTAGAAGAAGAAAATAGGCTTGATACAGAGGGAACCGAGAGTCATATATTGTTTCCACAACGATGTCGTTTGTCCAGTGCGGGGGCGCTCAAGCATCGTACACAGAACCAGAGAAACGGTTCCGATAAAGATAAGACCGCACAACCCGAAGAACCATCGCCAGCCAAGGTTCAGGGCAATAATAGAAGCGAGTACTTGCCCGAAAATCCCGGCCGCCAAGAACGCAGTAGACATTGCACCGATAGCTCGTGCTCGCCCGGCAGGCAGTACAGATTCCGTGAGATACGCCAGGGCGACAGGTGCAAATCCGGCGGCAGCCATCCCCTGGCAGGCCCGCAGAATAGCGAGCACGCCGAGCGTAGGGGCGAAGGCGCATCCAAAAGTAGCTAGGGTAAGCACGCTCAGGGAGAGAACCACAACCTTTTTTCGTCCGTAATGATCCGAAACCGGTCCCCAGATAAGAAATCCCACGGCGTAAGCAAGGCTGAAGCACAGCGACAGAGCGAACGTTGCGTTAGCTCGAAAGGCAGACGAGACCGGGGCGAGCAGCGGTATAGAAGCGTATAGCTGCGCCAGAATAAACAGCGCCGTAGATACCAGAATTGCTACTGCAGTCCGTGTAGCAGGATATTCTTCGGAGGTTGAAGAGGCCGATGTAGTGGTGCTTGTTGTCGTGTTCTCTGCATGGTGATACATGAGTAAACTCCAATCCAACGAAAGCGTTGGAATTAACCCTAGTACCATTAAGACGTAAATTGCAACCATAACGTTGGAAGTGTCGAAAGCGAGTATTACAGATGATGGCTTGGGATACCGAAAGTACGAAACAAAAGATCAAAGGGGCTGCTCTGACCGAATTTACCGCGCACGGCCCCGACGGAACGACCGTTGAGCGCATCGCTAAGAGGGCGAAGGTCAATAAGGAGCGTATCTACAGCTATTTTGGGAACAAACAAGAACTCTTCAAGGCTATTCTGCACGAAGAACTAGACCAAGTTGCCGAAGTCGTCGGTCTTACGTCGCTTGCCACCGAAGATATTGGTGATTACGCCGGACGCATGTACGACTATCACCGAGACCATCCCGATCTAATGCGTCTGCTCCGCTGGGAATCCCTTACGATTGACGGCGAAGTTCCCCACGAGGAATACCGGCGCAACCACTACACCTTCAAAGCGGATGCGATGCGCGCCGGGCAAGAGGCGGGCGCTGTTACAAACGATATAGATGCCGCCTACCTTGTACTTTTTATTCTCGCTATCGTGGGGTGGTGGTCGGCTATGCCGCAGGTATCTCGTATGCTCTGCGGTGAGCCTACCGAAGAGGAGCACCGCAAACGTCGTGCTGCCGTAGTGGAGGCAGCGCGGAGGCTAGGGTACCCACATCGCCAGTCGGATAAGAGCTAAACTCCGCTGTTGGACGGGGACTTACCCGTCTAATTCGTCGAGCATGCTCTCTAAATAGTCGAGCACCGCACCGTCATTATGCGAGCCGATCACCCGCTGGGACACAGCCTTGAGCTCGTCTGAGGCGTGGGCCATTGCCACACCGGTACCGGCTAACGAGAGCATCTCAAGGTCGTTATCGCTATCACCGAAAGCCACTATCTGAGTAGGGGTTATCCGCAAACGCTCACACAGATCTTTCAGCCCCGTTGCCTTATTCACACCGGCACGAACCAGATCGATTGCACCGAAACCACTAACGAGCGGGGTTACCGTCTGCGGCAGGGTACGCCGTAACTGTGCTGTAGCATCCGGCAGATCCCGATGCGTTACTTGCAGAGAAAATTTGATGGGAACACCACGCACCTGCTCGTAAGAGCTAATACGCTCAGTTCCGGGATAAAACATACTGGCAAAAGCGAAGGGATCGATATTCTGCGGCAACGGCTTACCCTGCACCTCAAAATAGTCCCGGATAATGTTCATAACCGTTTTTTCGCGGTTTTCCAGTATAAAGCTGCTCTCTGCCGTACACACAACGATCCCAAGCTGAGGCATACCGTTCAGTATCTCGTACACACGCGGCAGATCCTCGGCAGCAAAATGATGCACCGCAAGTTCCCCGGAATCATCCGCTACATAGGCACCATTTTCTGCGATATAAATAATGTCTCGATGTTCAAAACCATGCATATACTGGCGTAATTTCGTGTAGGTATTTCCGCTTGCCACCACAAAATAAATTCCATGCCGAGACAAGCGGGTTAGGATTCTCTCAAAACGCTCAACATCGAACGTCTTATCGTCATTCAGGAAAGTACCATCCATATCTACGGCAACCATACGCACGGGCTTGTTGCTGCGGTTTTCCTGCTGTGTGGGCATTGGGGTTCCTCTAATAATCGGCATGTACAAAGGCTACGTTTATAAACACAAGCTGACTGTACGCGGGAGAGAATATCGTTCTGCTCCGCACATTTCTCCATTAATTTTAGTTTCTTTATATACACAAATCGTGTGACATCACCAAAATTCCCCCTTTACGGGCGTTTTCTTTCTATACTGTGAAAAGCATTCACTCTATGCACACATACAATCTCTAGGAATCATTGATGTTAAAAATACTGTCATCGCGCTCTGGCGCGCATGTCTTTTGGCCCTCTGCATCAGGTCAAGGGCATTCCTTGAAACTCGGCACAAGATTTTCCGCAGCTTTTCTAGCCCTAGGACTTGCGCTGAGCGGATGCTCTTCTGAAACTATCACAATTTCTGAGTCTACCGTCTCTGCGTCCAGCACCCCCTCAGCGAACGAACACTCTTCTACTTCTTCACAAAGCACGGAGGCCTCACAGCAACCCACGGTTTCCGCGCAGGATTCGGAACAAACACCCACCGTGACTGAGGTAGGTGAATCACCCGAAGAGAATAATGCCGATACTTCGACGGCCCATCAGGGTTCCCAAGTTCGCCCCGGAACCATCACTATCGTCAATCCCGATACCAGCTCTGCCGAGCCACAAGGTACGACACCTATAGGATCTGACGAGGCTAGTGAGGCCCTGCGCATCCTCAATGCCCTTCCCGTTAAAGGGCGCGCCCCTAAGACCGGGTACTCCCGTGCCCAGTTCGGAGATGCCTGGAGCGATATCGACCATAACGGATGCGATACCCGCAATGACATTCTCAACCGGGATCTCACCGCAAAACAGCATAAAAACTCTCGCGGATGCGTGGTGATATCGGGCATTCTTAACGATCCTTACACCGGGAAGGTCATTAATTTCATGCGTGGGAAAGATACCTCGGAGCAGGTTCAGATCGACCACGTTGTGGCGCTTTCTGATGCCTGGCAGTCCGGCGCTCAGGAGATTTCGGCTCAAGAACGCTTACAACTCGCCAATGATCCCGAAAACCTTCTGGCAGTTGATGGTCCTGCGAATCAGCAGAAAAGCGATTCGGATGCCGCCACCTGGCTGCCAGCAAACGCATCGTTCCGCTGCTCTTATGTGGCACGTCAGATTCGGGTGAAAGCTAAGTACCATCTGTGGGTCAAACCAGCCGAAAAAGAGGCTATGATCAACGTTCTTACACCCTGCGCAGGAGCCGCAGAAGCACCACCCGCTCCGAAGCCTGCGCCTGATACCCCTGCTCCTGTGCCCCAGGTGGATACGCCTCTTGCACAGAACCCCGCCCCGGCTTTGGCATTTCAAACCTGCGCTGATGCCCGTGCTGCGGGATATCGTAATATGCACCGCGGTGCACCAGGCTATTCCGAGCATCTTGATCGTGACGGTGACGGCATAGCATGCGAGTCACGCTAAGTCTCTGAGCCTTACCTCCGTCTGCACTCCCCTACAGATACACATACACCCCCGCCCTGACAAGCAGTAAGGGCGGGGGTTTACTGTCACAATTCTTCATCTTGAGGCCCATATAGACTCTTTAAGAGTGCAGCATCACGCCGAACCTGTGTTTAAGCTGTGTAGAACCTATGTAAAAAAGATTTATAGATGTTTACCTTTGCCTGATAAAACTTTACCTGACAACCTTGTAGTCATGAAGAATGAAATAACTAAATCTGTTGGCACCCTAATTTTCCGCGTAGCGCTGGGCTTCACCTTTGTCATGCACGGTTTCCAGAAGGCATTCCTGATCGGTCCCGCAGCAGAAGGTGCAGCGTTCGCCAAAATGGGTATTCCTGCACCCGAGCTTTCGGCGTACTTTACCATTGGTGCCGAGCTTATTGGCGGAGCTCTCTTGATTCTTGGTTTAGGAACTCGTTTTGCGTCCGCCGCCATCGCAATCGCTATGGCAGGTGCTTTTATTTTTGTTCACATCAACGACCCCTTCATCACCGATCAGAAGACCGGCGCAGGCTTCGAGTACGTTTTCGTCTTGGGCATGGCAGCTATCATGTTCGTTCTGACCGGTGGAGGCAGGTACTCAGTAGATTCGTTCTTCAGTCGCAATAAGGCTTAACCGCCTGAGCGTTCTTCCAGAACGTATCTATCGCTCATTCGTCTACCCACCCGGAAGGCACCGTCGTCGCGACGGTGCCTTCTTTATATACCGTGGCTTCTCCCCTACCCAGCGATCCCATGATTCTCATAAGGTAGAGATACGCTCGCCTCCCAAGGCATACAAACAGCCCGTCGCATCCAAATGTTTTATTGGATGCGACGGGCTGTTATAGCGTGCCCCCAGTGGGACTCGAACCCACACTGGACGGATTTTAAGTCCGCTGCCTCTGCCAATTGGGCTATAGGGGCAAAGTCTAAACCCGCAAGACCACTACTAAGAATAGCATTAGTTTGCGGGTTTCGACGCTTTAGGCTCGTTAGAGCTTTGCCTTAGTCTTCGCCGGTGCCGTTCCGGTGGCCTCTTGGAAAGCGAGGCGCGGGGAACGTTGGTGGCGAATCGTCGTGGTATCACGGCCAAAGAGCTGGTTGAGTGCCCAGGTCGTCATAACGCGCACGGTACGCTCGGTCGTGGGGATTGCAGAACCGTGGTAGCCGCGGTGCATAATCCATGCGAGCGGACCTGCAAAGGTCTTGCCTTTGAAGTTTGCAACGCCCTTCCACAGACCTAGGCCGGCAACCACACCGTTGGTCTCGTGGTAGTAGTCGGTCAGAGGCTCGCCGCGGCGTGATGCCAGGATATTCTTGGCGAGAACCAAAGCCTGGCGAGATGCGTGCTGTGCGTTTGGTACGCAGAAGCCGCCAACGCCGCCTCCGGAAAGATCGGGAACGGCAGCGTTATCGCCAGCCGCCCAAGCACCCTCGACCACACCATTATCGCCAGCCACACGCAAATCTGCGTTCACGCGAACACGACCGCGCTCGTCGATCGGGAAGTCAGTGTTCTTGAGCATCGGCGATGCAGCAACACCAGCAGTCCAAATGAGAGTATCGGTATCCATCTCACCGGCGGGCGACTTATCTGTCATGTTGATGAGCTGCAGGTGACCGTCGGTAGCGTCCGAGAGGGAGGTATTGAGCAGAACCTCAATGCCGCGAGCGCGAAGCTCAGCCACAACCTTCTCGGCACGGTCTTCGGGAACCTCTGGCATGATGCGCGGTGCAGCTTCGATCATCACGAAGCGCAGGTCGGATACGCTCAAACGGTCGTTACGATTAACAGCTTCGCGAGCCATGTCTTCCAGTTCGGAGATGGTCTCAACACCGGCGAAACCGCCGCCTACGACGACGACGGTCAGGGCGCGGCGGCGAGCATCGGGGTCATCCAGTACGGATGCAACCTCAATACGTTCCAGCACCCAGTTACGCACGGAGACGGCTTCTTCGACAGTCTTCATGCCGATAGCAACTTCGGCAAGACCGGGGATTGGGAACGCACGGGTCACGGCACCGGCACCAAGAATGATCTCATCATATTTCAGCTCGAAGGGTTCACCATTGTCGATGGGTTCAACCGTAGCGGTACGCTCTGCATGGTTAACAGAGACAACATGCCCGGGAATCAACTCGGTATCGCGCAGGTGCTGGCGGAGCGGAACGGTAGCGTTACGGCCTTCCATTGAACCCGCAGCGACTTCGGGCAGGAACGGCTGGTAAGTCATATAGGGGTTAGGCTCTACGATGGTTACCACACCACCGGTCTGTTTGATAGCCTTCTGAATTTTCTTGGCGACGGTAAAGCCTACGTAGCCACCACCAACAATAAGAATACGGGGACGATCCTGTGCCTTATGAAACGACATATATTGCTACTTCCTAGATTTTGTTTACCCGCTGCGCTTTAGCACGCAGGCACTCAATGATACGCTCACATGCGCTTCCCAGGGTGCAGGATACTTGGACATGTGAACGAACAGAAACTCTTAAGCTTTCTCCGTAAGCCCCGATGTTCGGTGCCGCAAACGCGAAAACACTATTTTTCCTGCATGTTGTATACCACTATTTTACGCGTTTATCCCGAGGAAAACACATTTATGTAGGCATACGAAGTAAGGAAAACCGCCCTTGGATGATAACGTTTCGCGTTTATACGCCGAGGTTTTGCCCCGTCAGCGAGGTTGCGTTCCGCATCATGTAGCGCGTCCTTAGGGTGTTTTAAACCTTTGCTCTACCCACAGATCGGGTGTTAGGAGTCACGAAATTTTCTTCCACATTTTTATCGGAAATGTTTATTAACTGCGTGCTTTTCACCACCGCTAGGAGGAGCTAAGATTCCGTGGCTCAGGTTCGTGAGCCGATGAAGGCTCTGGAATACCAGATTCCGGCGCGGCGGGTATTGAGGAACGCCCCGAAGCGGCACCCTGCGGACGAAGGCGCGACGAGTCAGCCGTCTTCTTGCGCGGGCGAGTATTATGTTTCTTCTGGGTGGAAGCGATCTTTCGCGATGCTGACGTTGAGCGACCGTTCTGACCCATAGGATTCTGTACGGATGCTGAACTCGCTGCCTCGTCAGGAACATCTGGAACACCTGTTTCCGGAACTTGGCGCTTAATCCCGGAAATATGAGGCAGACGAGGTTTCCGATGCGGAGGTAACGGACCCCTACTTAAACGGTGGGCTCGATGCTGTGCCGTACCGTTCTTCTGAGCGGGTCGGTGCGAAGCTTTCCCGATCGTATCTGCCGATACCTGTGACGCTTCAGGATCGGAGGATTCCTGCCCTACGGTCGAGTCCTTAACCGGCTCGGCGGCGGGACTCTGCGGGGTGCGAGATACGCCCTCGCTCTGAGCTACAGTCTGAGCCAGGGCAGGTTTTTCTGATTCCTGAGGTTCAGGTGCGACGGGCTTTTGCTCGGGCGCAGGCACATTCCCCTGGTCCGCCGGTTGAGTCGCTTTCGCGGGTGCGGCAGGAGTCTGCGCTACCGTATTGTGCTGGTCGGTCTGCTGAGACTCTGCCGGTTTCTGCGTCTGAGGTAATGGCTGTCCTGTAGCCACCGTTGACTGTTCAGCCACGCTTGATGCTGATGCCGCAGGTTGTACTGCGCCGACGTTCTGTGCCGAGTCAACATTGTGCTCCGTTGTGCCAACGTTCTGCACGGTAGCAGGAGGCTGCGTGGGCACAGTGCTCTGCTCGGTACCCGTTGCAGCTGCGCTCTTCTGGGTTGCAGCCGCATCCTGCTGTTTGTCTAAGTTCTGATCCGCCCCAGGTTGGAGACCGGAGGAGGAGGAGGGTGCTGACGGCACTGCGGCTGCGGCATCTGGTGCCGGGGAGGGAACAGTGGCAGGTGCAACCTGGGTTTGTGCCTGCGCATCAGGCACAGCAGTCTCAGGTTCGGGGCTCTGGGGCGCGCTGGCAGCGGGCGTATGAATGGCAGGAGCGACCGGAGCAGGAGCATCCGGAACAGCAACCGAAGCCGCAGAAGGCGTGGAATGTGAAGCTTGCTCTCGCTCACCGTGCCCGTGCAGATGAGGATGCGGCACTACATCGCGTACATTAACGTGCAAGCGATGCAGACGACGAACACTGCGCACCGTGAGCAGCCCCAAAATGACGAAGAGAGCCCCCACGATGATAAACGGCAAAAATCCGCGATCCTCAACCGGGCGGCTGGGCTCTGGAATCTTCGCCTTAACGATAGTCTCGCCTTCTTCATGCACCGGAGTGGCCGAAGCATCGGCGGGAGTCGGAGCAGGTACCTCTTGGCGGCGGTGTACGGCGATCCAAGCCTTCAACGACCCCAGCGGATTCTCCGTAGCATCCTGCGGGGTTGAAGGGTCCAGAGCCATCAGCGGATTTATGATGCCAAACCCGTACACCGGGTCACGCCCGGCAGCACCGGTGTCGTCGGCGCTTTCAGTAATACGCTGAATAATCTGAGCCGCACTCAGATTGGGGTACTTAGACTTAATCAACGCCGCAAGGCCAGAAACCAGCGGAGCGGATGCCGAAGAACCCGACCATATCATGTACTTATTCCCCGGCGCGGCAGCAATCATATCGTTGCTCGGTGCCGTCACGCCAATAGAAATACCCTGAGTCGAAGAGCCCTTGGAAGCCTCACGCTGACGGTCCACGCCGCCAACTGTCAGAACCCCCGGAATAGTCGCCGGGGCACCCACCTGGGTAATACCGCTGCCACGGTTACCGGCGGATGCTACGACGACCACGCCCTTCTCTTCGGCGTAGGCAAAAGCATCGTCCCAGCTCTTGGGCCAGGTTGTCTTATTCGAGCCGATAGAAAGATTGATTACCTGCGCGCCATGATCTACCGCATAACGCACGGCGGCGGGAATCTGCTCATCAATACTTTTCTCAGCATTTGAGACCATGTTAAGGGAGATAGGCAGAATCTTGGCATCCGGCGCCACGCCGATAACGCCCGCAGGTTTACCAGGCTGACCAGCAATCTTAGGAATACCGGAAACATTATGACCGTGACCGGCAATCAGGGATGCAACTTCGGTGCCGTGCATGGGTTCTACGCCCAGCCCCTGCCAACCGTTAGGAGAGCCTTCACCGGAGGCGTCATAACCCTCCAGCACATTATCTACGAGATCTGGGTGGGTGCCGTCGACGCCGGTGTCAATGACGGCAACCGTCACGCCCGATCCCGTCGATTGTTTCCACGCATCCACAATCCTGTAGTCGGTGAGCCAATATTCGTGCTGACGAACGTCGTCCTTACCTAGAACGGCGGCTTCAGCGGGAGTGAGCGTTATAGGGGTTGGTGAGGCCGTCGGAGCGGCATATGCAGGAGCTCCGGACAGAGCTAAACCGGTCGCGAGCGCCCCGCATCCGAGAAGCGCTACGACCCGACGTATGCTTGTGCGCGTCATCATGACGATGTGGTTGGAACGCGTCATACCTGTGTACCTACCGTCGTTGGGTGTTAGTTGTACATGCTTAACGTACCTGGGATAGCGCTATGCCGTCCAGAATGTCATGTTCGCTCACCGTCACAGAATCGATGTTTCCTTCGGTGATCTCACGCAGACGAGTCATGATACGGGCGTAAATGGTAGCCCCGGCGCCAATAACATCAACCCGACCGGGGTGCATATACCCCAGTGCGGCGCGCTCCTCGCGGGTCATAGAGCGCAGCATCTCTGCCGTTTTCTGCACCGTATCTACAGAGATGGAAGAACCGTTAATAGCCTCGGAATCATAGGTCTTTAGCCCCAATGCTGCGGCGGCGATCGTGGTTGCAGTACCGGCAACGGCAACGGCCCGGGTAGCCTTTTCGAGAGGAACGCTCTGCAATACGGTGTCGATTGCCGCATCGGTGTCAGCTTCAACACGTTGAATCTGATCCGAGGTTGCGGGAGCAGATGCCATATGCCGTTCAGTCAAGCGCACACATCCGATATTCACGCTTCTTGCCGCCTGCACACCGTCTTCGGTTCCAAGCACGAATTCGGTAGACCCACCGCCCAGGTCAAAAACTACGGTCTTAGACTCATCGGCACCGACCGCCAGTACAGCGCCCGCAAACGACAGTTCCGCCTCTTCGTCGCCGGTAATCACCTCGGGCTCAATGCCCAGAATGTCACGAATACCATCCATAAAAACCTGACGGTTTCCGGCATCGCGGGTGGCACTCGTCGCCACGAAACGAAGCTTCTTGACCTTATGTTTACGTAATAGTTTTGCGTATTCCCGCGTTGCCTCAAAAGTGCGGTCCAAGGCCTCTTGAGCAAGCCATCCAGTGGCATCAACCCCCTGCCCCAGGCGGACGATACGCATCTGCCGCACCACGTCGTTGAGACGGGTTACCGTGCGACCGTTAACGGTTTCGGTGCTGGCGTCAGCGATCAGAAGACGGATAGAGTTGGTACCGCAGTCAATTGCGCCAACACGCATAATGGGCTCCAATCCACGCAAGGCGTGAGGTTCTTAAGGTTATCTAGCCTGCCGCAGGTTAATACGTCGAGCTACTTACATATTAGGGGCCCGTACCAGTTACAGTGAACGGCACGGGTAAAATTCTTAAAAATGGCTGAAATTAGGCATCCCGCCATGATGGTTCACATGCGCAAACCTGCGGGGTCCACCAATCGGCGATCTCATCCAGACCCCAGTCCCCCATAGGGTTAATGCCGCGGCCCACCGCCAGGGTGTGACCAATCACGGCATGCAGGCATTTGACGCGCGTGGGCATCCCGCCCGCCGAAATATTCTCAATCTCGGGCACCTCATCGGTTCCGCTGATCAGACGAATGCGCTCACGCTCGGCCAGGTAGTTCTCGTGTGCTAAGGTGTACCGGCTCGCAAGTTCGGTATCGTCCGCGAGCGCATCGGTCATCTCGTACATGAGGCCCCCCGCTTCCAGGCGGGATGCGGCCGCAGTAATCGCCGGATGCGCCAGGTAAAACACGGTTGGGAACGGGCTTCCGTTCGATAGCCTCGGCGCTGTGGCGGCAACAAGCGGGTTACCGCATACACAGCGTGCGGGAATCTCAATAACATCCCGCACAGTACGGCCCAACTGTGCTGAGAGCACTCGGATATCTTGGTCGGTGGGCATCAAGGTTTCTACGGTAACGCCGAAACCCTGCGGGGCGCGGTTTTTGAGGTCTTCTACAGTGCTCATAGATCTTTCTTGAAGAATCGGTACGTCAGGTTTTATCGTACAGCACGGTTCACGTGTACAGCCGTACCGGCGTTACTTATCAGCAGGTTTAGGCGAAGGAGCCTTACCATCGTTCAGGGACCCCCAAAGTTTGTTCGTCCACGAATCTTCGGGAGCA
>ERZ772906.464-NODE-464-length-24068-cov-6.920918_pt1 | contig 24068 bp, 25 predicted proteins | sample MGYA00511338_ERZ772906 | MGnify/ENA primary metagenome ERZ772906 (study PRJEB29015, sample SAMEA2738076) | human oral metagenome | biome: human oral; feature: human-associated habitat; material: saliva | place: China | collected 2212 ... | reverse complement strand
ATAAAGCTTGTCAGTACAAGCTTTATGCTGAAATATAGTTTTTAAGGAACGACTAATTATAGCGTAACGAGTTTTTGTTTATTACAAAGATGATGTTGTAGTTCATAAAGGTTACTTTGTTCGGTTACATCAACAAACAGAATTTTATCGGCAATATCACAAATATATTTATTTCTTGCCAATGCTGTTTCTTTCGATTGTCGAACAGAATTACTGGCTGAAATAATTAATAAATGGTTTTGCTCTAAGGCAGTTTCCAAATATGCTGGAATAACTTTATACATTCTTCGTGCCAAAACAAGTATGATGGGCTGACTGCCTTTCAGCAAAAAATGAAGAACATCTTTTTCTAACTTGCTACAAAATCCGCTAACAACGCACTCTCCCCTATTACGCATATCGGTAGCCCAATCGTAAACTTTCAGCACTGTTCCCGAAGAAATTGTATTCGATGCTAAAAAAGCTACCTTTTTCAGCCGTAACAAGTCTTTATTGCCAAGATATTCCACATTGGTTATCATAGCCCACGCTCTCTATTTTTTTCTATTCGCTGTAACCTTTCTCCTTATCGTCATTATTTTCTTTGCATAGTGCAATACGTTTTAAATCTTGGTCGAGCTGTTTTATACTCTCAAAATGTTCCTCTCTTCGCTGTTGTTCTTTATAAGCAATGTATTCTTTCGAAGCTTTTTCAACAGCCAATTTATGCGATATTGTATCAGCATGTTCAAGAATATTCTTTTCGTTCAAGGTAAGAATAAGGCGTAGTTTCTGCAACCAATCGCGCATATACATTGGTTTTTCTGCTAAAGCTTGTGCCTCTGCATAAGCAAGAAATTGTTCTACAATTATTGCTGTCCGGTAAAAATAAACTGAAAGCTCTGTATCTCTTTATTCATCGGTATTGCAGCCGTTTTACTCATCCAGGGGCTTGGTTTTCAGTTTCAAACTGTAAGCATTATAAAATGCACTTATTTTGACAAGAAACGACCTATAATAACCGATAATTCTAAGAAATAATAAGTTTAAGTCTATTTTAACTAACACGGATAGCCTCAAAAAAGTTTTACCGGACAGCAATATTCTACAATAAGTTTTAACTGCCCAATTTCTTTCTCGTTCAGATAGTTCTTACCTATCAGTGTATCGTTTTTGGTAACTTTTCCCTCTTGTTCTGTAGAAGTAAGTCCCATCATTGGCTGCAAAGCATTGGCACGATAATAAACAAGTTCGGCAGCTGTCTTTCCACTAACAGCCCACAACAGTTTATTTTGTACTTCTTTAAAGAAAGCCAATGTCATTTCTGCCGATGGATTATAATCTATACTCGTTGCATATATATCTTTAATTTGCTGATAGAACACTTTTTCGGAAATACGTATCTCTCGAATACGATTTAAAAGTTCTTTAAAATAATTGTAGGAAGAACCTGTTTTGAAACGTTCATCGTTTAATGCAAATCCTTTAATAATATATTCTCTTAGTCGTTGTGTTGCCCAAATACGGAATTGCGTACCTTGCTGCGACTTTACTCGATAGCCAACCGAAATAATAACATCGAGATTATAATAATCTATATTTCTAACAACCTCTCTTTTACCTTCTATTTGAACTGTTGCAAAATTTGCAACAGTTGCTTCCAAAGATAATTCTCCTTCCTCAAAAACATTCTTAATATGTCGTGAAATAGTTGATTTATCACGCCCAAAAAGAGTTGCCATTTGGTCTAATGTCAGCCATACAGTTTCTTTTTCAAACCTAACATCTATCTTTATTTTCCCATCTGCCGACTGATAGATAAGCATATTATCATTGTTTACTTCCGTCATTTTTCTTTTATACTATTTTATTCAACTCATACCTTAAACTTGTCAGAAAGCACGTTTTTTAGTGAGATTTCTCTGTTTGAAAAAATGGAGTAACCTATATCTGAAATTATTTTCTAATTCTATTAAAAAGAAATAGTACTAATCCAAATCACTTCTTGACTTTTCAATTGATTGATTAAGATAGCCCACACAAAAGTCAACTCGTTTAACTCCCATATTGGAAATGATACCTTGAAGCCCTTCTGTAAATTTGGTTTCTATATTATCGTATATGCGCGCCATATTATTAAAGTTTCGTTGTGCAATAATATTTCAGGCTATAAAATTACTCATTATTTCTTAAAGAATCTGTATTTTTAATCAAAAATGTAATTCTACTAAAGGAGAATAATAGTTTTCATTCCATTTTATATCTATATCTTTAATTCTGAAAAACTTATAGGAAAAGTAAAATAGGTTGGTGCTGTGTTTGGTTTTTGTCTGATTATTCTTCATTTCAATCAATATGACCTATCTTTGCAGGAAAAATTGCAATTATAAGGTTGTGAACAAAAGGGCAAAACAATGAATTAAAGAATTGATATTATGATAGATAAAACAAAGCTTGCACTTACTTTATTTTTAGTGATTGTAGCGATAATAACATGCATCAATCCTATTTATCCAGATGAGCAACTACTGCAACATATTGGCACTGTGCTGTTGTTAATTCCGCTAATTACAGATATTTTCAAGAAAAAGATGCCTATGTTGGCATTTGCAGGAATTGTATGTTTTACACTTTTACATATTATTGGCGCACGTTATATCTATTCGTATGTACCATATAAGGAAGTAGCGGTTTCGCTTGGAATTGTTGGTACAGACTTTTTTCAAGATTCTCGCAATCATTACGACCGTTTGGTGCATTTTTCTTTTGGCTTATTATTGTTCCCATACTTGGTATATATCTGCCGAAATTACTTTAAACAGCAGTCATCTATTTCTATTATTATGGCATGGCTGATGGTGCAAACAGGTAGCATGATATATGAAATGTTTGAATGGTTGCTTACTATTATAATGACAGCAAACGATGCAGAAAACTATAATGGGCAACAAGGAGATATTTGGGACCCACAAAAAGATATGGGTTTAGCAATGTTAGGCTCTACAATAATGCTTTTCTTTTATTATGTTTTTGAATGTGCGAGGAAGAGAAGAAGGGAATAATGAGTAAAAACAAAGGGAATTCGGCTAAGTTTACTTAAATATAGAGAAGTTTACACTGCCATAGGTGCGGTGCTCTTTAAAGTGTGGATTTGCTGAAAAATCGTTCTGTTTGCCGTGTTCAAAGACAAATAAACCATCGTCAGAAAGTAGTTCTTGATCGAAAATTAGGTTGGGAATGGTTTCGAGTTCGGGTAAAGCATAGGGAGGATCGGCAAAAATAAGGTCGAATTTTTGACGGCAAGACTTAAGGAAACGGAAAACATCGCCACGAATAAGGATATTATTTTCAACCTTTATTTTCTTCGTACAATCGGCTATGAATCGTGCATGATCGCGGTCTTTTTCTACGCTTATCACTTCTTTACAACCTCTGGAAATTAGTTCTAAGCTGATACTTCCAGTGCCAGCAAATAAGTCGAGCGCTGTAATATCTTCGAAATCGATATATCCGTTTAGCACGTTAAAGATGTTTTCTTTGGCAAAATCGGTAGTTGGACGTGCCTTAAAAGTACGTGGTATATCGAAGTGTCTGCCTTTAAACAATCCTGTTATGATACGCATAGCTTAATTCTTATCGTTTCTTTTTAATCTAAATACAACGCTTTTAGGTCGTATGGAATATCATTTCGCTTTGCCATCGCCGCGTTATTGAAGTCGGTTTCTATGTTCAAAATATAGTTCCTACTGATGAATTGCTGTAGTTCACTGCGCAATTCTTCTCGGTTGGGCACATTTCCGACCATATACAATTCGTTATCGCTGCGGTCCATACCCATCAGTTTCCATACATAAAGCAGATAATAGAGTATATCGCTCGTGTTTATTGCTTCGTACGAGTTACTAAATTCAAATCTGTTACGCTGAAATCGTATTACTTCCATGCGCTTATCGTGGAAGAAAACGAAGAGTTTTTGACGTGTCCCAGTAAACGCTCGCCTATATAAATGCAACCATACAGATTGCATTAAAGGTTGTAAACGTATATCATCGAAATGGTCGTCAACCACCATTTTCAAATCTTTGTTTACTGCAAACACTGCCACAGCGTTTAATTCGGGCAGCACACTCGTTACTATGTCTTCGCTACGTTGCCATTTAAAGGTGTGTTTGTAAAGCGATTCCACGTCTTGTTCCCTATATTCGTCTAACGGAACAAGCATCGTGGGCGTGTCTACGACTAATAAAACGCGCTTATAACCACTCTGTAGAAGTTCCGACTTCTTGAAAGCTTCGCGCAAATTGGCTGCTATGGCCATGCTATTATTTAGTTCGTAAGGCTCAAACACGATGTTATCGTCGGCTTGTGGGTCGCCAACTGCAAACAACATGTTACCTTCTCCAATTCGAATGGTAAGACGTATGCGCTTATCGGATGTGTTATTATCTATCTGAACCATTGTCTATTACTGCTGCAAACTTACACATTTTTTTTCGATTATTCTGCCTTTCGCATTACAAATGTTGCAGATAGCCGTTGCAGGATAGACTTTTTTACAGTCTTATAGTAGGCTTTTCATTCAGCGATGAAGTTGTTTTGCAAGCATTTTACGATACAAAAGTAAGGCGACCCAATAAAAATCGCTAACTTTGCACGGCAAGAAATAAGTGCATTAAGGAATGATACAAGACGAATTGGTTTACCAAATATTGCAAGATTTCGGCTTTGAGCCTACGCAAGATCAGCGAAAAGCCTTGCAAACTTTTGCTCGTTTTATGACCGACAGAAGCGAAAATGCGGTCATGATACTACGCGGAAGTGCAGGAACGGGCAAGACTTCGCTTGCTGGAGCCATTGTAAAAGCGGTTATCCGATTGCGTTTTAAGGTGTCGTTGTTAGCTCCTACGGGAAGAGCGGCAAAGGTTTTCTCGCTTAATGCAGGCTTATCTGCCTCTACTATTCACCGAAAAATATATCGAGAAAAAGCCTTTAATGGTGCCGATGGTCAATTTTCGCTGAACGATAATATGTTTCGCGACATGCTTTTTATGGTAGATGAGGCTTCAATGATTAGTCTTTCGCAAAGCAATACCACCTTTGGCAGCGGCAGATTGCTCGATGATTTGGTGCAATATGTTTACAGTAGTGGTGCAAACTGCCGTCTTTTGCTCATCGGTGATAAGGCTCAGCTGCCTCCAATAGGCGAAGAAGAAAGTCCAGCACTGCGTTCTGACGTATTAAAATCTTATGGATTGGAAGTTTACGAATGCGATTTGAACGAGGTTTTGCGCCAAAGTCAGCATTCAGGAATACTATGGAATGCTACTGCTATACGTGAAATGATTACCCGAAACACAGCAACCCAGCTGCCCAAAATAAAGCTAAAAGGATTTACCGACATCTCTATTGTGCCAGGAAACGAACTGATTGAGAGTCTTGCATCGAGTTATTCGGCAGTAGGAATAGATGAAACAATGGTCATAACACGTTCTAACAAACGTGCAAACATCTTCAATCAAGGCATTCGCAATACTATTTTGGGTCGTGAAGAAGAGCTTACAACGGGCGATTTGGTGATGGTTGTAAAGAACAAATACTTAGAAAAGGATCGCAGCACCGATATTTCGTTTATTGCAAATGGCGATCATGCGGTGATACGTCGTGTGCGTAACATTCGCGAACTATATGGTTTTCGTTTTGCCGACGCCTCTTTAGAATTCCCCGACTATAACAATACTGAGTTAGATACGGTTGTTGTGCTGGACACTCTTACGACGGAAGCCCCCGCATTGACACGCGAACAGAACGATAAACTATTCCAAAGTGTTATGGAAGACTATGCTGATGTGCCCCGAAAAGCCGATCGCATGAAGCAATTACGCGAAGATGCATACTTCAACGCTATGCAAATAAAGTTCGGTTATGCCGTTACTTGCCACAAAGCGCAGGGTGGACAGTGGGCACATATCTATCTCGACCAGGGCTATATGACCGATGAAATGCTTACGCCCGACTATATTCACTGGCTGTACACAGCTTTTACACGTGCCACCGAGCATCTTTACTTGGTAAATTGGACTCAGAAACAAACTGCAGAATAATGGAAGTTACGATAGCAAATCTTCAAGAAGCCTTTCGAAAATATAACGAAGAGATATTCGAAAACACTCTTCCTATGCCTAATTTAAGGGTTTCTAATGCCAAGCGAAGGCTGGGTTCTATGCACTATCACATACAAAAAGCATGGGGAAAAACACGCCGCAGTTTCACTATTGTGGTATCTAACTATTACGATGTGCCACTATCGCTCATCGAAGATACCCTTATTCACGAAATGATACACTACGAAATTGCATACAAAAAACTGAAAGACACTTCGGCACACGGCAGGTTATTTCGTCAAAGAATGGAGGAAATAAACAACAAACACCATCGTAATATTACCATTAGCAAGCGAATGACAGAGTATGCGCCACGCAAAAGTAATTCATCAGAAACCTATTTGGTCTTAGCAATAGAAATGAACGATGGCTCATACCTGCTTAGTTCCGTTGCACGCACAATGCTGGCAGACTTAGAAAGGCAAATAAAAAGAGTGGAAAAGATAAGCAATTACGCTTGGTATATTACACAAGATGCTTACTTCCGCAACTTCTCGAAGGTGCGAACTCTTCGTGCTCGTTCAGTTTCGGCAGAGATTTTTACCAATCTAACTGCTCAAATGACATTGGTAAAAAATAAAAATGGGTGGGTTGAAACGTTGTAAAAGTTGGTTTTTCCAACTACTTTGACAGATAATCTATACAGGTTTTAAGTCTTCAATCAACATATAGCATGTTCTAAAAACTATATTATTGAGTTTTTAGAACATGTTATTTAGTGGGCATAAGCTATTGTTCGCTTTTTGGAAAGAAGTATTCTTTGTTGGTTTTAATATCGAGCCAACCATCTATACCATCTTTTTTAATATAATAAAATGACTTGGTGCGTTGCTCTAACTCATCGTACACAGGTTCCTTATCACGTGGAAAGAGTCCCACTTTGCCGTCTTTATAGAAATAAACAAGACCATCGGAGCGTATTATAATGGAGTCGTAGACTATCGGAAGCATTACTTTGCCTTTTACTTTCAGGACTGGATAGGTTAGGATAGCCCTTTTCCTATCGTACAAACTCTTAAGAGTTTTCATGGGATTTTCTTTCTCTGGCAGTTCATAATCATAGGCAATAATACCATATTTGCCTTTTCTTCCTACTCTTATCCATTCTGGGTACATGTCAATTTGACCTTTTATACTACTATTACCATCACGTTCAAACTCCTTATCTCCGCTGAGGAAGGAAACAGAATCAGTAGGTTGGCAGTCTGAAAGTATATAGCGTTGACTCTTCTCTTTGGCCACACCAGAACCACCAGTATGGATTTTAAACTGATAACTGCCTCTTTTCTTTCTCAAACTATATGTCCAAATAGGTACAGTTCCACAGTAACGCTGTCGAAACTTAGTGGGTTTCTTTATCTTATTACCCCTTTCGTCATAGTAAAAAGGGCCATTTTCAGTAAGCACTTCTATAGTACCGACATTGCAAGCCACTACTTCTCGTGCTGCTTTTAAAGCTCCAACGTTTAGTTTTTCAAGGTAAAGGTTGTACAAATCAATGCTATTTCCGTTCTTTGCAATGATAAAACGACCTTCATAATTTATCGAATCATAATCTAACTTCAATACTTTCTCCCCGAAACCATTCAACAATTGGAGTTTACCTTCTTCCGTTTTGCGAAGACCAAAGTATCTTTTCGAGTAGAAGTCTTGGAAGTCATAAGCCTTAGCATCAGCATATTTCCCTCCTGCATCGGCTAAACTTACAGGTTGATATGCATACTTAAGGTTTATCAACAGGTCGCCTTTGGTAGTTGAAAGTAGTGTATGTTCAAAACCACGGGCATGGAACAGCAAAATATTTTTACCGCCTTTTAATTCCAATACAAGTGGTAAGAGGTGATTAGAGCGGTATGCATGCCAAGTTTTAACAGAGTCTGGAACAACAAAAGACTTTACACATCTCAAATAAATACCCTCTACTTTTTCGTAATACAATTCTTGTACCACAGCAAGGTCGCTTCTTAAGAATTTCAGAACATACTGAGAGGAAGTTTTGTCACGTTTCCATTCGCCACCTTCCTCTATGTCAAAGGTCTTCCCAATATAGTCTTTAAGGGAAAGAGAACGGAGGTTTTCAACATCAAAAATATAATCATCGTTCTTCTCCATTTCGCTTCTACTTACTGTATCAACTTCAGAATGCATCTTCCAGCCTATCAAATCCATATCAGAGGCCCCGTATAAGCGGTCGTTATTTCGGCTCGTTGTTAATCTTTTTAGTATATAACGGCCGTCATTTAGCTTCGTATAGATGCTTAGATAATAACCTCCTTTGCTATAACCGATGGCATCTGCATCGGGCAAAGAGAATCGTTGCTGAGCAAAAATACTTGCTGCAGCACAGCAATAGAGGAATAAAAGAAGAATAGTTCTTTTCATAAGTTGATATATTTTAAAAACAAAGATAGTAGTTTTAAAAGAAAAATATGACCTATTTAAGGAACTTTAAAACTACAAGACAAAATGTATTAAAGTCTGAAGATAGAACCAAAAAGAAACGAAAAATACGTCGAAAGAATACTAAAAAGGTCTATATTTCGTGTAAAATAAGAGGGAAAACAATGCCGTAAAACTGTAAAGATTTCGCCAAATAATTATTATCGCGTAACCACTTTATTATCAACGCATTACAATACCCATTGTTTTGCATTCTAAAAGAGCCTGTTTTGTCGCGCAAAACAGGCTCTTTTGCAGCGTAAAACAGGCACTATTACAAAGCAATAATGGTTATTTGAGTTTATAATGTAATTTTCTTTACAAAGTTGTAACAATTTCTGTACCCTGCAACATAACTAATGTGGGTACGTAATGCAATATATAACATATCATCGTATAGTCCCATTAAGAGAATAATAAATATAACCACTCAGCGTACAATAGCAACTTTTGATACACCTTTTTAAAAAGAATGAGCCCCTACTCGATAGTTCGAGCAGGGGCTCCATGATTGAATTTGAAGTCAAATCAGGGCATACAGTGGTTTAAATGCCCTTCCCTATAAGCTATAGGGTTATCTTAATTGTCCTCTTGGAACAATGGGTCATCATGTGTAAGCATGATTGGCTTTTGGTCGTAAGCCTTCAATATGTTTTCTGGAACATACTTCTTGTCTATCACAAGACGGAAAGTGTACTCGTTGAACCATGGGTTTGTCATTATCAAATAACCATTGTGGCCGTTTGTTGGACCCCAACTGTTCTCTACCATCCACTTAACTGGCTTTCCGTTTGCATCGAGATCTACAGCTGTAAGTGTCATAGCGTGAGTAGAACCGCTATCGAATGTAGAGATACGTTCAGCCTTATTCATTGGGAAAGATGTACCAAAGAGTGTACCATAATCGTAGTTATCCAAGTCCAAGAAGCCACGTTTGCGGTCTAACTGCTTGCCTACGTCATAGCTAGTATACATCTTTGTATTGTCTTTTAAAGAAGCAATAGACATCTTTGCAATGTCTTCCATAGGAAGATTGATGTACTTCCAGTTGTGTCCATCGTATGTATGGCGGTCGTATTCCACTTCGTAAGTCTTGTAATACTCACGGCGTGGGTCGTTCATTGCCATAATAAAGGTACCGTTAAGCTTATTTCCCATCACTTCATCGCGGAACGATTGTGGTGTATAAGTCTTTGATTGGCCAACGCTATTGCCGTTCTTATCCTTGAAAGCATACTCGAAAGTCTTCACAGGCTCGCCCAATGAGAGGGTAAGAATGCGATAGATGTCGCCCAACATTTCTGTTTTGCGCGCCTTAATAGCTGCTGCCGGCTTCTTATTAGCTACCATCTTACGAAGTTCCAAGCCAAATTCGCGGAGCTTAGAAGAAATGATTGACGCCATACGAGAGGTATTTTCAGCTGAATAACTCTCTGGCATTGCTTCCATAGGAACCAGTCCGTACTTATCAACGAGGTCAGAAACGCCACAGAAAGTACCACCATCGCTTATCGGATGCTTAAAGAAGAACTGCACAGTAGGGTCTTCTATTGGCTTATTAGCATTATCGATAACACCTTGAAGCATAAGGTTAGCCTTTTCCAACTGGTCGTGGAAGCTCAAGTAAACGTGTGAGAACTCTACTCGAAGCGTGTCTTTGTGCTTGTGAGCAAAGTTAGAACGCAACACATTTAAACCAGTAAAGAGCCAGCATCTACCCGAACTCTTTTGGTCGTGAATGTTCTGTTTGGTTGTCTCAACGCTGAAATGAGAATTAACTTTTCCCGCTTTCTTGAAGTTACGGGCAAGGTCATCGATTGAATTTGTCGCAATAGCGTTCGCAAGAGCACGATTAGCAGAAGACGAATTGCCCGCTGTTATCTTCTCCATCATTTGCTTATCAATCCCTCCAGCCTTTGTCTGTGCTTGCATTGAAAGCGAAAAGCTAATCAAACCACAGACCATTAAAGTCTTTTTGTTCATAGAATTTGTTTGTAACTTTATAGATTATTTCTGTATTTATAGTATCTTGATAGTTGCGTTACTTGCCGTTATCCATGCCCAAAATGCAGAGATAGCCATACGACAAGACGACTTTGCAAAGATAAATAAAAAACTTTAATTCCACAACTTTATATGTAACAATAGCTAAAGTATGTAAAGTAGGACAGGCATTTATGGGCCACGAACAACGTTTTTTCATACTTTCATCTTGGTATTTTTATTGAAAAGGGTTACCTTTGCACTTATAATATCACACTTTTACGCAATGAAAAATATATTTAAGACGTTAGTTGCAGGCGCATTCCTTATTGGATTAACAGCGTTTATGAGTAGTTGTGGTGGCGAAAAGTTCCATGTTGAAGGAGCAATCAGTAATGCTAAGGACTCCATTCTATACTTTGAACATAACAGTTTGACTGGTTTTACCACCATAGACTCCGTGAAACTCGACGATAAAGGTGCATTCTCGTTTGCAAGCGATAAGGTAAATAACCCTGAATTTTATCGTTTGCGCATTGCAGGACAGATTATTAACGTTGCAATAGACTCTATGGAAACGGTTAAGATAACCGCAACGTATCCGCAAATGGCTACCGATTACAATGTCAATGGGTCGTACGAGAACGAAAAAATAAAGGAGTTGGCATTGAAACAGATTAACTTACAGACTCAGTGTCAGGCATTATACGACCAACAACCACAGGTTGCTGACTCTCTTGTAGAGGTTCTTGTGCAGGCATACAAGAAAGATGTCTCACACAATTATATATTTAAAGAGCCTATGAAGGCTTATAGCTACTTCGCACTCTTCCAATATATTGTTGTAAATAACGAGGCGCGACTCATCTTTAACCCTGCTATTGACGCAAAAGATAATAAGGTTTTCGGTGCAGTAGCTACAAGTTGGGACGCTTTCTACCCTAATTCAGAACGTGGAAAGAACTTGCACAACATTACAATTAAGGGTATGCAAGACGACCGAATAACTACGGCTTACAAACGACCAGTAGAGATTAAAGCTGAAGAAACGGGAGTTATAGACTTGCCTTTGCGCGACAATAAAGGCAATATGCGCCATCTTACTGACTTAAAAGGAAAGGTTGTATTGCTTAACTTCCATGCTTTCTCAATTCAAGAATCTCCAGAATACATCATGAAAATGCGTGCATTATATGATAAATACCACGAAAGAGGCTTGGAAATCTACATGGTTTCGCTCGATGAAAACGAACATTTCTGGAAAGAAAGCGTATCAAGTTTGCCATGGATTAACGTCTTTGACAATACAGGAATTAGCCAAGCGTACACCAGCACAGCCACTACAACACCTATTATCTACCTTATCGACCGCAGCAACACTGTTGTAAAGAACCCTTCACAGATAAAAAATCTTCCGCAAGAGATAGAGGCTTTGTTGTAAAACAGACTTATATAACATAACAAACAGCGAGCCGCTGTTCCTATATTATGGAGGAACAGCGGCTCGCTTCGTATTCATTATGACCACAATAAAAAAGGTTTCGCTACAGCGTATATTGCTTTAAAACCTTTCCTTCCATATCGTAGACCGTGAAAGTTCCCCCTTCATACGTCATGAAGGTGGCTACATTGCCTCCCTTTGGAAAGGTTATGGAACCTGTATTGCAAATGAGTGTACCTGCTTGAGGGGTGATTTCCCACAGGTGTGTATGCCCATAGACAACAGCATCGAAGTGTCCTTGTGGCATCTTCTCCTTATTATATACGTGTCCATGTGTAAGGAACAGCTTCTTTCCCTCGTCTACTAACAATAGATAATCGCCAAGAACAGGGAAATGAAGCAGCATTTGATCGACCTCGCCATCGCAGTTTCCACGAATAGCAACAATATTCTTAGCACGCTCATTCAGCATTTCTACAATGCCTTTGGGGTCGAGTCCCTCTGGAATAGAGTTACGCGGACCATAGTTTAATATATCTCCCAATATGCAAAGCATATCGCATTGCTGCTCGTCGTAGAACTTTAACACTGTTTCTAAGGCAGGACGGCAGCCATGAATATCCGATACCAATAAATATTTCATACGTTTTATTTTGCCAACAAAGATACTATCTTTAATTCATAATTACTGTTTTTTATGCCTAGAATTATGTTTCGTAAATATTTTTTGCTATCTTTGTCATATCTAAACAATATGTAGAAAGGAGTAATACTATGGAAGTGAAAGACGTATTTGAACTAAGAAAACAGGGCAAAATAGAGGAAGCGTACAACGCTATCCGTCCTATGTATGCGTCACATAAGGGACATTACACCACGATAGCTATGTTTTGGGTGGGCGTAGACATTATGAAGCTACGTTATCAGCAACGCCGTTTGGAGGAAGCATACAAGATATTCCAAAGTTTAATGCGCCTTTATCCAACCATGGACGATAGTTCTTTGCGTGGGCAAGCTACTCTTTTGCGTGCCGCTATGTTTGTTTACGACCATAGCACAACCTTCTCTATTCTCGATTTTGTATCTAATTGGGGTGTTATAGGGAAGCTAACGGACGACGATTGGCTGATGACAGAGAGCAACGGCCACCCTGTTCAGTCGTTAGGAATGCGTGTTGTAGACAAAGTATTTAAGGAATTGGAGAGCAAACCAACTGTTGAAATGGCGCTAAAGGCCGCCCCTATTCTTGCCGAAGCGCTAAAACACAGCCCTTATAACCTTAATAACCAACGCCATAAAGCTACGATTTACACGATAATGGGGAAGCGTGAAAAGGCCATTAACATCTATCGGCACTTACTAAAAAGGCACCACAAGTCGTATCTTTACCAAGATTTGGCAGAGTTAATAACCGAAAAGAAACTTAAAATAGCCTTGCTGACACGGGCAATAGCCACACAACGAGAAGAAAAATACCGCCAAAGGCTGCGCTTTAAGGTTGCTAACCTTTTGTTTAACAACGATAAACCGCGTGCAAAATACGAGTTAGAGAAGTGTATTGCAGCCCGAAAAGCAGCGAAATACTCTATTACTTGGGAGATGCAGAACCTATCTGCCAGCTTAGAAGAGGTGGTTGCTGCCAGCGAGATAGACCAAAAGGCTTTCTATCAGGCACAGGCTGAAGTGGTGGAAAACTATGTTCGAATGGTGGGAATGCCTTAATTTATCCCCCTTTACAAATTATTCCGTTCTTCAAAAGTAGTTTTAATATTCTAACAAATGGTAGCAGCCGCCTGCTGCTGTCCTCACTATTCCTTTCATTTCGAGTTCGAAAAGCAAGGCCATAAGGCGGGCCATTGGCAGATTAGTTTGTACGGAAAGTATGTTAATTTGCAGGTCGTTCTGCTTTTGTAGTGCTTTTACTATCGTTTGTTCGTCGTCGTTTAGATCGGGGAAAAGCGAACGTTCGATACCTCTTTGTTGTGCTTTTTCAAGTTTTATATCGTTGTCCCAGTTCATTGCCTTCACAAAATCGTAAGCCGAAGTAACCAGACTTGCACCGTTATCGCGTATCAAATTGTTGCAACCCTCGCTATATTCCGCCCCAATAGGGCCTGGAAAGGCAAACACTTCCCTGCTATAGCTGTGCGCTATGCTACATGTTATGAGCCCTCCGCCCTTGTTTGCCGATTCAATAAGCAAGGTTGCGTCGGCACAACCAGCCACGATGCGGTTGCGTTGTACGAAGTTTTTAGGCACAGGCTGTGTCTTTATGGGGTATTCGGTAAGGATTCCACCACCTTGTTTGCACATTTCTCTTGCCGTTTCTGTATGCATTCGTGGATAGATGGTGTCTAATCCATGTGCCACAACACCCACAGTATCTAATCCATAGGCTATACTTTCACGATGCGCACAGATGTCTACGCCATACGCAAGGCCGCTTATAATAAGTGCATCAGGACAGATTGACTTCAATTCACGTATGAAAACACGAATCAAATCACGTCCATACTGAGTGCAATTACGTGTGCCTATGATGTTCAACGTGCGTTGTTTGTTCAGATTAGCATTACCACGCTTGTACAGAACCAATGGTGCATCGGCACATTCGCGCATGCGTTGCGGATAGTTATCGTCGTTATAGCAAAGCACTTCTATGCCATGCTGCTCGTCGTACTGTAGTTCGTGTTCGGCAAAAGACAACATATTGTCAATGCTTTTCAGCCCGTCTACAAGATGTTGCGATGCATCTGGCAATAGGTCGCGTATGTTGTTTCGATGTTCGTAAACCGCTGTTGCCGAACCAGCTTTTTGGTACAGTTCGAGCAAGGCAGGCAGATTAAATCCACTTGTGCGCGTTAATGCAATGGCGTAGAGGTGTTCTTGTTTCATGGTTTCTGTTTGTTTTTATTCCTATACCTCTACTCTTGTTCCAAGAAAGGTGCGAAAGCCTCGTTATATTCCTTGCTTTCTCCCAACTTTCCATTTATCAATATAACGAGCGTAACATCGGCATGGAAGCACAAACGTTCGTCGCTTGCTCGGTAAATATCGTGTGAAAAGATGTAACGAATGCCATCTTTTCTAAGTGCTAATCGCGATATGAACTCGTCGTCGCAGGTCAACGGTGTTTTATACTCTAAGTTCATGCGTGCCACAACAGGGTCGATGCCCTGCTCGTGCAACTTTGAAAAGCTAACACCAAGCGACAAAATAAAGCGGTGTCGTGTATGTTCTGTGTAATGCAAGTAGTTAGCATTGTTCACAATACCTTGAATATCGCACTCATAGTCGCGCACCTCCATACGGGTTTCGTATATGTATTTCGTGTTCTTTTTCATTGTTCTTGTTTCTTTTGCTTTAAGTATTCGTATCCAATTCGGCAACGTAAGCATTCCTTACGGTCGCAATAATCTTTCTTTAATTGTATCAACGCTTGCGAATCGCCAGCTGTTTCCACTGTAAGTCCCACCTCTTTCCACATTCTTACAATGTGATTGTTCTCTGCTTTCAAAGCTTCCAAGAATGCAAAAGCACGGTCGCAGAGCTTTTCAGACATTCTATATCGGCCATAAGCGAATAGAATTGGCACAACCGTATTGATAATAATAAGTTCTAACGATGCCTTTGATAGGTTTTTATTCGACTGCTTGCTGTCGTTGCCACCGAAGGTATAGTGTGTTTCCCAATAGGGGGTTACCTTTGTTTGCAACAATTCTTCCACCTCTTTTATGGTCGTACAGTCTAACAGTTCGCCCAACCCCGATTGCCGATTATAGTAGAGTTGCGCCAACTGTGCGATGCGAATGTATGGAAAATTTTGCGGTCGCAACCTTAGGAAGCGCCATTGTTGTGCGTCCATTGGCGTGAGCGAGAACTTGTGTGCTAAGTATTTGTATTCGCTTTGTAGGTGCTGAAAGTATTCATCGGCAATGGCTTTGTCGCGGTGTTGCTTAGGTAATGTATCAACATTCAGCAATCCTGCCTGTCCCATAAATATTGTTTCAATCTGGAAAAGGTCGTTACGATGATGAGCCACAGCTTGAAACGGAATGGCCTTTGCCCATTGTTCGAAAGCATCGCCATTTATTCCGAAGCCAAAGTTGCGTGCCAGCGATACAAAGTAGGCTACTTCCCAATTGCCATCGCAGGCTTTCAGCCGTTCTGTTATAGCTATTGTGCGTTGCTCCAATCGTTCAGTTTGCAATGCACTCAGCCACGAATGAATCATTAGTTTCGATAGTTCGGGCACTATTTTATAACATGGTGGGTAGGCATCGGCGGTGAGTAATTCTGCGTAATGTTGCTTTACTGATTCGGGAACAGGTAGTACAAGCTGTGGCGGAGTGTCGCCATTCTGTTTCGTTACTGTCATGTCGGCATGCTCCACCACATGCAATACAACATTGTTATAATGGGCATCGGTGTCGTGTCCATGCGTAAACCAATCGGAAGACTTATCGTGTATCTCCACATTACCCACCCAAAGCGTTCCGTTTATCTTTACTTTTGCATTGAAAAAGTCGGGTCCTGCATTACTATTAGGCAGCCCTGCATCTATCACTTCTACCGATTGACCATCAGTAGTAGCGAGTTGTGCCAGCGGAAATAGTTTGTGTTTCCACACATAGTGGATAAGTTTTTCCATAGTTGGTAATGCTTTATGAGGACAAAAATACAAAAAATTGTCGGAGAAATAAAGAAGTTTCATTGCTTTTTCCACCGAAAACGAAAAAGAATGGGTGCTTTTTCGCTTGCTCCGATTTATTAAAAGAAGTTGGGTTAATAGTGCTTTTAAAGTTTGTATTGTAGGCAAGGAGAAGGCTATAAAAGTGTAAATATTTATTACAAGGATTAATATTGCGTAATTATCTTGTTTTCAACACGTTGCAATAGAGCCTATTTTACATCGCAAAAGAGCCTGTTTTGCACGATAAAAGTGCCTGTTTTGCGCTGCAATATAGGCACTATTGCAACGCAAAACCAATTCAACGAATTTACTCTGCAATTAACTTTACAAAATCAAAGGGATTATTATGATGTGTTACTACTTTTGTTTTAGGGTGTAATGTTGCGTGTTTTTCATTATCGGTTCGAGGTTTCTTCAAGATTAAGAAAGCTTTGGACAACCCTCAAAGATGGATTGCGCACACCGTTTCGCTACACTATTGTGCCTAAAAAGTAATGAGAAAGGAAGAACCTAATGCCAATGAATGAACGCAAGTGCGTTCTCCTTTCGCACGATAAGACAGTAGGTCGTAATCTAAAAGAAACCGAACTCCGTAACGCTGGCGGGCTCTGAATGTTAGCGAAACACCTGTACCGAAACCTATTCCGTGTTGCGAATCAATTAAATAGTTCGTTAGCTGTAGATTCGGATAATATACACGTTCTGCCAAAAGTTTACTTCCAACAAGCCAACGCGCTGATAGCGGATAAGAGAAATAAGCGCCACCGCTTAATTTCCATGTATCGAAAACATTGTTTTCTGCTTTGACTTCGTTTACAATAACCGAAGTACGAGTTACCGAAAATCTTCCACCGGCACCAATATAAGGGTTAAAGAAGTAAGCACCTTCGACCGAAGAAGTACAACCAGAGGATACTTTGAACTCCGAATTCTTCCCAATTGGATAGGAACCTAAGGGCAAACTGATAAGGAAATTAAGACTAAGGAAGGTCGGTTTCTGCATCTTATCGAACGTTTCTTGTACGTTTATCGCGTTCAACCCTCGTTTTTTAAATATCAAATCGGCAAAATAGTAGCCTAATTCCGTAGAAACGATACCTATTCCTGCCCCTGTTAACACATCACTCAGCCAGTGTTTATTGTTAGCCATACGCATAAGACCTGTTGCAGAGGCTACAGTATAGGCTCCTATGCCCACCCATGGACTTCGAAAGCCATACTCTTTGGCCAACATTGTAGCCGTCATGAAGGCTGTTGCAGTATGCCCAGAAGGGAAAGAGAATCGGTCTGAGCCATCTGGACGCTCTACTTTAGTGGAATATTTCAGCGAATTTACAATACCAGCCATTAGCGCTATCGACATCGCATCGGAGATAAGCATTCGTCCCCAGCTACTTCTTCCTTCTACACCGCCTAACTTTAAGCCAACCATAACGGCTGCAGGAAGAAACTGAATATAGTTATCTAAGCTTCTATCAAACTCTGGTAAATAATCGTTTCTTAAACCACGGAAATGCTTATTCTGCCCTTTTACAATAAGACCGTTTACAATAAGCGGCGCACTGGTATATATAATCTTGTGGAAACGAGTGTTGCTAATGCGGTCGAGCGTATTTCCTACCTTCTCAAGAACGGAACTTGAATCGGCAATAATGCCTAAACTATCGGCCATTCCTCTTGAATATACTTGCTTGATAGTATCATTCAATGCAACGTATGCCTTTGCCTGACAGCAAAAACATACTAATATCATCATTAGCAAAGATACTTTCTTAAAACTATTCATCTCTTCAGTATAACTCAGTAGAAATTCGATCTAACAAACCTATTGGCACTGCAAAGTTATAGTTTTTTTACGAAAATGGGATAAATAAGTAAGAAAAATGTTTATTTATAGATTGTATATTTGTAAATTAGAAATTAATTGAATACCTTTGAACTATAACAAATGAAAATCTATACATCTATGGAAAGAATGGATAATAATAGTTATTGTGTCATCTTAGCAGGCGGAAAAGGTAAGAGATTGTGGCCAGTGAGTAGAGAAAAGTATCCTAAGCAGTTTATAGACTTCTTCAGTGAGGGGCGAACACAGCTGCAACAAACTTACGATCGCTTTCTTAATATTGTTCCGAAAGATAATATATTCATTGTAACAAGCTTGTTGTATTACGACATTGTACGTGAACAGCTGCCAGAAGTAGCAGGAAATAACATTATTTTTGAACCTACTTATAGAAACACAGCACCAAGTGTAGCGTGGGCAGCACGTCGTATTTCGAAGCTAAATAGCCGTGCAAATATTATTATTTCGCCTTCCGACCAAAGTATAATGAAGCCGGAAGCATTTAAAAATAGTATTGAAGAAGGACTGAACTTTATTGCCACGCACGATTGTTTGCTGGCTTTGGGTGTACAACCTACACGTGCAGAAACAGCATATGGGTATATCCAAAAAGGTAGTGCAAGCACAATGGACGATATATATAAGGTAAAGGCATTTACAGAAAAGCCCGATGCAGAGTTCGCACAAATGTTTGTAGACAGCAATGAATGGCTTTGGAACACGGGAATGTACTTAGGAAACGTAAAGTTTCTAAAGGAAAGTCTGCAGCAAAGTCTTTCTGTTGCACAGATAGACTTCGATGCTTCGTTGCAAGATTTCGATATGGAAGACGAGGAAAAGTTCGCTCAACAGCTCTTTCCTGCGTTCCCAAATATGTCAATAGACTATGGTGTGCTGGAGAAATCTAAGGATGTACATGTGCTGAAATGTGACTTTGGTTGGGTGGATTTGGGCACATGGCATGGTATGTACGAGTCTAAAAGTCGTGGAAAAGACGACAATGTAGTGGCAAGCGGCGATATTTTGTTCGATGAATCGAGCAATAATATCGTTAAACTTCCTGACGGAAAGTTTGCTGTTCTTAACGGACTTGATGGTTTTATTGTAGCTGAAAGAGACAATGTACTACTCATTTGTAAGAAAGAAAATTCTTCGGCTTTGATAAGAAAATATGTAAACGAAGCACAACTGAAGAAGGGCGAAGAATTTATTTAGTCATCCCTTAAAAACTATATTTCAGCATAAAGCTTGTCAGTACAGGCTTTATGCTGAAATATAGTTTTTAAGGGACGACTATATAGAACCATCCAAAGAATGTCATTCTAAGACCAATATGAAGCTATTTTATTGTAAACTCTCTAACGCTCCTCTCAGAATCATACCAATCTAAGATGAGTTTAAGAACCCTTGAGGTTGGACGTTCTGCAATTGGCGTATATTGATTTATATGCTTTGTAAATAGAACAAAGGTCCCTTCCAGTTGCGTATCTTTAATTTCTGGGGCTATGCGTCCTTCACACTCTCTTAAGCCAATAATACGACAAAGTTCTCCACATTCCATATCCAGAATATGCTCAAATTCATAACCCATCCATACCCATCCTTTCTCATCAAAGAGTTTCCCAAAATAAGCTTGTGACTCCTTATTCTTCACAACAAGCAGTTTAGGTTTTACAATTTCCTCAATAATGTGCATCGTAAGATTTAATTGGTCAACAATGAATTTTATACCATCAGATGTCTTTAATATTTGGGTTTTCAAAATATTCTGCTCTCTCTCCTTAAAATAGAAAATATCAAGATAATCAGACTTATCTCTTAAATCTATATCTTCGTCAAAAAGCATCTTCTTTACTGGACTCCAATAATTATCATATTGTTGCCCATACCAGATTTCTTTTATTGGTCCATGAATAATCCCACTATCTTCATTATTGCGAAACGATGGATTAATTCCTGTTACTAAAATCTCACTTTGAACATTGTCTGCATAAGTATAACCTCTGCTAATAATCTCATTGGGAAGTGAAGCAATATATTCCTCATTCCAAATCTCAGCTAATCTTTTTCCTATATCCATAATTGAAATTCTATAATAGTCCTCCCTTATAAACCTAATATTCCCATTCATGTGTTTCCTTCAGACTATCCGCAATATGCCACCCAAAGAGTCCCTTATGCGTGTAAAGCTGATATTTTTGTCCTATTTCATCATTATAATACAAGAAGGTATAATATTTTATGTATGTTTTGTTTTGAGGAAGATAGAGCAAATATTGTTCAATAGCAGCCGGTTGGTGGTAATATTTCTTTATTTTCTTTTCTGCTATGATTGCGACTTGACTTTCTGACTGACTCGAGCCAAAATAAGAATTAGAGAAAAATACAAGAAAGAAAATTATGCCAGCACCAAATAATATGCCGAACCAAGCCTCAAAAGCAAATTGTAAAAAGTAACCAAACTTATTTGTGCTGTTTCTATATTTCTTTATTATTGCAATAATGCAACAACTTGTGCAAATCGCAAGAACTCCAACCCCTATCAAGTACCAAGAGAGTGGAAAATAGAATGGAAATATAGTGTTTGCGTAATAGACATAGCCTTGATAACAAATAAAAAGCAGTACATAGAAGATAGCTATAAAAAGCAGAATTGCTCCAATCACAGCTGTCTTAGAATTCCATTTTGATTTTCTGAACAACTTCCGACTATGCTCATTATCTTTCAACCAGTCTATCCAATTATCATCTTTTATCTCTCTCATAAGCTTCCATATACCAACAAACGAGGATATACACATTGTATATATACTCGTTTGCTTGTTTATTCTACTTCTTGTAAATTTGGTTTAGTCTATCTCTTGAAAAGCTTTAAAGATTTTAGCAGCAATCTCTGTTTGCTCTTCTACCGACAGTTCAATATGTTTATGGAAGTCTACATCGCCTTCCTTATTGATTGGCAACAAATGAATATGTGCATGGTCTACTTCAAGGCCTAACACGATTTGTGCAACTTTCTTACAAGGGAAAGCAATCTTGATGGCACGGGCAACTTTCTTCGCAAAGAGCTGGAACGCTGCCAAATCTTCGTCTTCCATATCAAAAATGTAGTCAATTTCCTTACGAGGAATTACTAACGTATGCGCTTTTCCAACTGGATTTATATCGAGGAAAGCATAAAACTTATCGTTTTCTGCGCACTTATAGCTTGGTATTTCGCCAGCTGCAATCTTTGAGAATATTGTCATAGCCGTTTTTTAGTTTTAAACCTTAAAGATTGATAGAGATTTTATCTACTCTCAACTTTATTTTACCACGTGGAATTTCTATTTCTACCTCGTCGCCTACTTTCTTATTGAGCAATCCTTGCGCAATAGGAGTCTTAATAGAAATCTTTCCTTGCTTCAGGTTTGCTTCCGATTCACTAACGATGGTATATTCCATTTTTGAGTTATTACCCAAATTAGTCATTTGTACAGTAGACATAATTTGAACAGCTTCGTTGCTCAAACGCGATGTATCCACAATTTTTGCCTGTGCTATGGTCATCTTCATCTCGGTAATCTTAGCTTCGAGATGTGCCTGTGCTTCTTTTGCTGCATCGTACTCTGAATTTTCGCTTAAATCGCCCTTATCGGCTGCTTCTGCAATTGCTGCCGATGCCTTTGGACGTTCTACTGCTTCTAAACGTTGCAGTTCAGCCACGAGTTTATCGTAGCCATCTTGTGACATGTAAGACATAATCTTTATTTTTTTGTTTATACGCTTTTCAATATGAATATAAAAAAGACAGAATCCCAACATAGTCTCTATGCTAGAATTCTATAACCGCTTAATTATTATTTCATTAATATTTTGCAAAGATAGCCCTAATTTCCGACATTTCAAAACAAAGGAGGTTAAAAAATATTAGTACTAAGAAACGAAAGTTTATACTATATGCTTCTTTTTTCTTATTTCTATACACTTTTTTTTAACCATTTGTTAGCTTTTAGTGCTTTCTTCAAAGTGGGATGATAATAAGAAATTACTTACGTATATTCTTTTGCAGAACCTCGTCAAGCACTTCTAACCCAAAGAAACCTTCATAAATGGTAACCAAGCAATATGATTTGATTTCGTCTTTCTTCCATTCTACATCCCAATACTTGGCACAGTTGCTTGATGAAATAGGTGTCAAGACATAGCCAAATGCCAACGGAGAAGTAATAGGATTATCTATTTCTGTTACTGAAGCAAGTTCTTTTCTTGTTATCTTTTTGCCTAAATTAGAATTGAGAAAAAAGAAAAACAGGAAGCAAAACCATAAAACAAAAGGTGTACATATCTTTATTAAACATCCTGTATTTTCTCTTTTTGCATCAGACATTAACTTGTTTACACATACATAGACAATTGCTGAACCTGTAAATAAAAATAATCCCAAACCAAGCAGGCGGTCGCCAAAAGGAAACATTGTACGTTCATAGCATTCGTAACCTGGAAACATGAGACAAATCATTACAAAGAGTGTAGCTACTGAAGCTATTAATTTTATTTGAAATTTTCTCCTTTCAGACTTAGGTTCTTCATAGGGATGTTCTTCATCTAAACGATGTTTATCATCTATCAACCAGTCTGTCCAATTACCGTCTTTTTTCTCTTTCATTTGTTATCTAAATCCTATTCTTTATAGAATAATATTTTCTTAACTATTAAGTTCTACAACATTCTTCAGTTATCATCGATAAAAATAATCGCCATAAAGAGAAGATGAACGAACCTATATATAGCGAAACTTCTTTTTCAGGGTTGTAAACATACATTGTACAAAACATATATTATAACACACTAAAATAGATAATTTCTATATTTTTAAGCTCTTCTATTCTATTTATTAGAAATATAAAATGAGCAACTGCAAATGTAGTTATTTACTTTGATATTTCATCAATTTATTATTGCAAATGCCATTATCGAATTTTATTTTTTTCTTAGAGTATATAGAACGCTTTTTTCAGTCATCTTTACACACTATTTCCTATTTCAACGATGATAATGTAATGATATTAGTTGATTTAATTTTTCGTTTTAAACAGTCTATCATGCAGTATCAATACACTTGGTTCAAATGTCTGATCAAGAAAAATAAGTAGTTTCAGAAAATATAATTATAAAAGAAAAATTTATAATTAAAAATTCGACGAGTTTTTATTATAAAATTAAAAATTATAATTAAAAAATTATTGGAGTATAATTATAATTTTCTAATCAATAAAATCCAGCCGTTAGAAATGGTTTATTGCTATTTAAATAAAATGGATTTCTTCCATTATTTCTATCAAGAGACAAGCTATATGATAGAAATAAAAGTATAAAAAAAGTGACAGATACATTTATCAAGTATCTGCCACTTCTATTTTTATATGTATCTGCGTTTATTCTTCCGCAGGAGCGTTCTTCAAATGATTTTCATGCTTCTTACCCAATACTAAGTAAGCTACTGGAGAAGCAATGAAGATTGAAGACAATGTACCGAAGAATACA
>ERZ772906.462-NODE-462-length-24094-cov-16.592496_pt1 | contig 24094 bp, 19 predicted proteins | sample MGYA00511338_ERZ772906 | MGnify/ENA primary metagenome ERZ772906 (study PRJEB29015, sample SAMEA2738076) | human oral metagenome | biome: human oral; feature: human-associated habitat; material: saliva | place: China | collected 2212 ... | reverse complement strand
GTTAGACCTAAACTCATTATTTTGCCTCCTTAATTACATTAATATACTTCGTATCCCTGCTTAGTGGTTCAAATTTCCTGCCTTCACCTTCGTAGAATCTACCGAAGAACTCTACATACTGAAGTCTACAAGAGTGAACAAATGCACCCAGAGCGTTGATTCCGAAGTTGAGTGTGTGTCCCAGAATTCCGATTACGAGGAACATAACCACACCGACTACACTTTTGCCTCCCATCGAAGCCAGGAAGTTAAATACCTGAGCGATTGATGTAGAAGCAAGTCCAAGTCCGAGAAGTCTCGAATACGAGAGTATATCGGACAGATTTCCTGTTAATCCACTGTAGATATCCCAGATACCAAGCCCCTTCGTCACTCCTTCATTAGTTATGAACGGAAGTACTATCGCTGCTACAACACCTACGATTGCCATTATTTTGCCAACGCCTGGTGCCCCAGGAGCAATCTTAGCTCCGAATAATAATAGGATTATTCCAGCAACTACTAGGTACCATGCAAATACATCCTTACATGCATCGAGGAACTTCCCATCCTTAATCTGCTGGTAAGCCTTGATTCCCATTCCGACGAAAAGGTGTATAACACCAAGTCCGCACGAGAACACGAGAAATATCATCGGAGATTTAGCTGGATCCAGCCATAGCGGATTAATAACTACTGTCTTGCCGAAGAACGTCTTTGCCACTACAGGGATTAGATCTCCGAAGAAACTTCCGAACATAATGCCCCAGAATATACTGGAGAGTCCGCTGTAGAATAGTACGTTCAGAAGCTTATATACGCCTCCTTCGTACAGCTTGTTCTTCTTAAGTGCATATACCGACATTACGCACAAGATGATTCCATATCCCACGTCTCCGAACATAATTCCGAAGAATATGATATAGAATATCGAGAAAATCGATGTCGGATCAATTTCTTTCCAGTTAGGTAACGAGTACATCTCCGTGATGAATTCGATTGGTGCAAAGAACTTCTTGTTCTGTAGACGCACCGGCACGTCGTCATCCTCCTCGGGTTCTGTTAGCTCGTACCAACATGTGAATTTTTCCAGCAATTCCTCAACCTTACTGGAAGCTAGTTTTGGTGTCCATCCATCAAAGGTGAACGTCTCCTCTGTCGTGAGAAGTCTGCTACGAACGAATGATCTATCTCGGCTGATTACCATGATATCGTGGTAACACTCTACGTTAGTTCTGGATCCCTCCATCTCTTTGACCTTGAGCTCCAGAGCTTCTCTCTCGCTGTTAGCGTCTGCAATTGCCTGCCCTGCTCTAGCGATGTTCTCCTCTGCTGTACCTTCAAGCTCAGCAATCGGAGCGAGTGTAAAGCCGTAGCGCTTGATTATTTCGAGCACCGCATCTTCATCATCTCTAAAGTACCATGCACTAACGTACATCTGTTCCTTGTCCTTGTTAACGCACTGTACAACTGAGGATAATCCTTCAGCCTCCAGTTCCTTCTCAACTTCCTGAACATCTGTAGTTAACGGCATAAGTCCGATGCGGATACTTAGACATCCTGTCTCAGTTAGCTCGATTGGAAGCTCATAAGCTCTCCAAGGCTCAAGTGATAACTTGAGTGCCTCCGCGGAGTTTGCCTTGCTATAAGCATCAGCTATTGCACTGCCATACTCATTTAAGCGATTTACTTCCTCCTCAAACTCCTTCTCTTTACTTAAAATCTCGCCATACTCGGCCTCTGTCACAGCCCTACGGGCTGGGAACATCGGCTTCTTGCTGCTGTCGTACCTATCTAGTAGCGACAACGCCGAGTCAGCAGCGGAGATTTTCTTGTCGAACTCTGCTACAGCAGCTTCGTCACCATCCTTAACCACAAGCTTTGTCCACTCTTCGCTTTGAAGCTTGTCTTCAGGTCTAGTAACTTCGACAACACCGAGATCCATGAGCTCTTTGATTAGCGCCTGCTTTTCATCGTTCATACCTATGACGGACAACTTTTTCATTTTAATCGTTGCCATAAGTACCCACTACCTTTCCGACGATTACAGAAGCTGCTTGTGAGAGATTCTCTCTAGCTACCGTCTTAAGTTGCTCACATGCAGCGGTCTCTCTATCTATCTTTTCCTGATAGAGCGCCTCTGCCTTCGCTTCAGCAGATGCAATCGCAGCCTTGTAAGCTTCGTTACCTCTTCTGTCAGCGTCTTCGAGCAGAATCTTAGATTCTTTCTTGCCGTCAGCTATAATCTGAGCTGCAGCTTCTTCAGATGATTTCTTAATCTGTGCTGCTTTCGTCTCAGCTTCTCTAACCTTTTCAATACCTGCTATCGACATAAGCATATCCTTTCCGTCCTGTAAAATTAGCCAAAAGGCCTAAAATCATATAGGACTTGATTTAATTTGAATTATATCACTCATTAAAATTCTTTACAAACCAGCAAAGGGCAAAAAAACAAGGCTTTGACTTGTCAAAGCCTTGTCATGGAATATAAATCAACCAATTTTTACACAAATTTTTATCTATTTAATTATATTCTAATCTAAAAGAAAGATACCTGCAGTAATAAATGAAAAGCCTACCATGAGGATGATCATCAATATAGCCATTATTCTGGCCAATCTATCTCTTCTGTTTTTATGTGGCTTATCTGCCTTAAATACATGTTTTATATTCTTCTCAGCTGATGTGTTACCAGTCTTATTATGCTTTTTACTCATTTAAAACCCTCCATTATCTATAATAATTATGCCATATATCATATTTGGCGGTATTGTATTATACCGATATTAGTTTAACTATTTTTTATCACTATCATTAATAATTTCCATCATTCCACACTTGTGTTCTGAAAAAAATACAAGTGCAAAATCTCTAAATTTCTTTGCGGCTGGTGAAATACGCCCAGTTTCAGGCACTGCAATGCCTATTGGCACGTTATAGCTAGGCGAGATAGGAAGCGCCGTAACATTTCCGTTCCATTGATTAATAGAAACCCCATTTACCGTAGTAACTCCTAAACCTGCTTCTACCATAGAGTATGCAGCGAATGCATCTGAGGTTTTATACCTGATTCGCGGATTGATGTCGTACGACTTGAACATCAAAGAGCCATCGCTCTCTCTGCCAGGGTAAAGATCAATGTAACTATCATTATATATCCTGTGTATATCATAGACACCATCAGCTACTGCAGGATGATCACTTGGCACCCATATATAAAACGGGTCATCTAGGAGATGAATCCATTCACAGGCCCCTTGTCGGTGACTTATAAGGCAAAAGTCCAGCTCATCACGCTCGAGTTCAGCCATGAGAGCCGAACTTCGACCAGCCGTAAGGTCAACGGCAATACCGGGATATTCTGCACAAAAGTCTTTTATTAAATCAGTAAGGAACTTGTAATAAGTCGAGTATGCAGTCGCAACCCGAACCTCACCTGTTATAACTCCGCAGATTTCTGCGATGTTCTGCTCAAGATGATTTGCTGAATTGACAAGTGCCGTTAAACTAGGTAGAAGCTGCTTACATTCGCGAGTTGGAGAGATGCCGTTTCTATTTCTATTTACAAGACGTACCCCAGTTTCTTCTTCTAGAGATGCCATCATACGGCTAATTCCAGATGGTGTGTATCCAAGCTCGGTAGCAGCCGAGGACATATTTCCAAGCTCCAGCGCACGAATAAGCGCTTTAACCTTCTCAACTTCCATAGTTAAACTCCATTGCTTTAAAGCCAAAGTATCATAATTAACGTATTGCTATTTTATCATAATAAACTTGATTATTTAGCGATTTTATCAAAATACTTTTTTTATTATAATTTAAATACATCAGTTTATATTAGAAAGTGGGGACCCGAGTTGGATACTAAGAGAAGAAATCGCGCAATGATACTGCTAATTACAGTAATTTCGCTGCGTGCAACCTCGCTCTTATTTGCGACAACAGGTCTATCTTATATGGGGCCGCTCACTGTGAACGGCTACCGTTTCCCACTTGCGGCAATTATCCTATTATTTATTTTTCGAAAAAAATTTAAGAAAGTAGATAAGAAGGTAATACTCCATGGCTCAATAATCGGATTTTTCTTCTTGCTCACGATGACTACTGAATTAATCGGACTCAAGATGACTAATTCCTCGACGACATCGTTCCTCGAGAATACTGCGATTATATTCGTGCCGCTAGTCGATGCATTGCTGATTAGAAAGATTCCAAAGACATCCGTAATTATCAGTGCACTTGTTGCCCTTGCTGGAGTTGGTTTCTTGACGCTCAAAGATGGTCACATTGGATTAACCCTTGGAGAGTTTATATGCTTACTGAGCGCACTTGCATACACCTGTGCAGTAGTAGCAACTGATAGATTTTCAAAACGCGATGATCCATTCATGCTCGGGATAATACAGGTTGCATTCATAGGTGTTTCATCGTTTGTAGTAGCGATGATTGCAGAAGGCCCAAGCTTTCCTACTGCACCTAAGGCATGGGGCGTAATAATATTCCTCGCAATTGTGTGTACCTGCTTTGGTTTTACACTTCAGCCAGTTGCTCAGAGTAAATTATCAGCGGCAATTTCAGGACTGTTTTGTGCATTCAATCCGCTCATAACTGCGGTACTCGGATACATATTTTTGAACGAGAGACTCGGAACCACCGGGCTAATCGGTGGAGCTCTCATACTCACAAGCATCGTCATCCCAGCAATCGCACCTATGATAAAGAAACCAGTAGCGGACCATTAAATTTGTTTACGACATTACGAGACATCCCTAACCCTCATAATGTTCGCAAAGTATAAAGTAAAAGTACAAGAAGACCTCCACTAATGTGGAGGTCTTCTTGTATGTTATCTGTGTTGTTAAACAGCTCATGAGCTGCATTTAATTACTTATGATAAGTCTCGCCGCTACTGATTTTGAAGGCACGATAAATCTGTTCGAGCAGCATAACTCTAGCCATTTGGTGAGGGAAAGTAAGCTTCGAAAACGAAAGCCCATAGTCCGCCCTCTTCTTGACATCATCCGAAAGCCCTAGGCTGCCTCCGATGATAAAATCGATGGTAGAAGCCTTGGTATCAAAAGTAGACTGTATTTTCCTCGACAATTCAACAGAGTCAAGCTGCTTCCCTTCGACCTCCATCGCTATAACATAGTCGTTATCCTTTATCTTGCCGAGAATATTCTCACCTTCTCGAACTAGCACGGCAGCCTCATCGGCAGGCGATGGATTTGCAGGTAGCTTACTCTCTTTGAGCTCAACAATCTCGATGTTAGCATATCCTGAGATTCGCTTGCTGTACTCGGCTACAGCTGCTTTCCAGTATTTTTCCTTGAGTTTTCCTATGCAAACAATCCTTACTTTCATATAACTCCCTATGTTTTTTACTACGCCCTTACAGCATCGTGACCCTGTCCTTTGCCGCCACCTTAAGCGTGTAATCACTTCCCTGACAGAGCTCGTTTTCATCCAAAATATTCTTTACTGTGAGCAGTGCTGTATCTGGCGTGTTGTTCTGCGAGCTTAGATGCGCAAGCATAATGCGTTGCTCATTTCTCAGGAGTCCTGCCTCTTTACGAGCTAGCAGTCCCCTCGCTAAGGAAATCCCACTTGTCACATTAGATAGATGACCGTAATCCCCTAGTATTCTGCGTTTTAGCGAGTATGGATAATCTCCCATCTGCAGGATACTCTCCTCATGATTTGCCTCAAATACGAGAGCATCTGCACTAGCCAATTCTTCAGCAATTTCATCTGTCACTACTCCAGTATCAGTCGTCACCGATAATTGCTCACCATTCGAAGTAAAACTAAACCCTAACGGTTCGCAGGCATCGTGCGAAAGCGAAAATGCTTTTACACAGATGTCACCAACTCTCACCATATCCTGGGATGACATGTACTTCAGTCGTTCAGGCTTTACATATTCAAATTTATCACAGCTGCTTACCGTTCCGCGTGATGCATATACAGACGCGTTGCCGCAAGCCTTTGCAATGGCTCTAATACTCTTCACATGGTCAATATGCTCGTGCGTAACGAAGATTCCTTGGATATCCTCAGGACTAAGTCTGCATTCTGCGAGGCCTTCCTTTATCCGCTTTGCAGTAAGCCCGACATCGAGAATAAGCCTCGTATTGCCATCTGAAACGATATACGCATTACCGGAGCTGCTGCTACCGATAGATGCAACCTTTAATTTACCCATCTACTTCCCTATACTTGTTTCCTTTATACGTTACATCAAACCTGCAGATCGAATTGTAGCTGCAATATGTGCACTCTCCCTTTGTGTCGCTCATAGTCCTCTTCTTAGTCGGTGATATACTTACATCACCTGCGACAATCTGCTCACTGATATCGTGAATGGACTGGCACACATCTTGTTCAATACTCTCGAATAACTCACGAGCTATGATCATCTTTTTATTTCCGAGCAGCGAACTAGGCATTTCATCGATAATATCCTTTTCATCGACGCAGAGACCATTTAGAGCCATACCCTTCTTGAGCTCACCCTCTACCACTGTTTCAACATCCTTGGCGTCATCAACCTTAGCTGAAACATCCTTGATATTGTAGTAGAACACGCCTGCAGGCTTCCTATCCTTAGACTTTGCGCCCTGCATATAAACCATGAGCTGCATCTTATAACCACACCTCATCTGCTCTATGTTCACCTTGTCAGTGCCTGTCTTATAGTCGATGATTCTGATGTCACCGCCCTCAAACACATCGACTCTGTCAATTTTGCCCTCGATATAAATCTTCTTGCCATCTATCTCAAATTCAATCGGTGCAAACAGCTTGCCACGCTTAAATTCCTCTTCAAAGTAGGACTTCTCGACCTTACCTAGTCTCATCTGTTCTGCTAGGTTTCCGGCTACACGAGTGCATACTCTCGCCACTCGTTCGAGTCTGTATTGTTCACGTCCATCTGCAACAAATAGTCCGTCACGATAATCACCAGCTATTTCCGCTAGAGTATTTCTCACAAGTGCTTCAATTTCTTCATCTGAGATGCTTCCCCATAAGCCTTTAGTTTCTAGCCTCTTGGATACCTTCATGATGCATTCATGGTAAATATCCCCTATCTCACGTGAAGCTCCACTAAACTCACGATCTTCTCTAGGTCTTAATCCATATGAAACGAAGTGCTTGAATGGACAGTGATTAAAGTTCTCGATTCTAGTCGGAGAGAACGAAAACTCCCCACTCACCCTCGCAAATAACCTCTCAGCCATCGCACTAGAGATTGGAGCAGTAGAGTTATCATCCCGTGCAGCATTTAACGCAACCTCTAGAACTTCCGGCTCATTATTACGGTACCATGCTATTATAGAATCGGTAATCATCTTGGCCTTCTTCTCGTCTCTGGTGTGCTCCTCAGATTTTCTACCTTTGAGGTAGTTGAGTAGATGCCTCATCGCAGTCTTAGGATTGTTTATGACATTCATATCGAGGCCACTGGAGATAATATCCTTATGCACCTTCACACTTGGTAGGGCCGCTCTAAAGGCGTCAACAAGCGAAGACGGCTTGCAATCCTGACCTTCAGAATCCGATAGCGACCAGCTGATATATAGCCTCTCATACGGCTTCGAAATGAGCCTGTACATAGCCACATTTTCTTCCGTCATCTTAAGCTCGTCAAGATGGCCAATTGGAAAATTGTGCTCCTTAAAAAATTCCTTTTCATCTATCGAGAATATTCCCTCAGATGCAGGCTCCATTGGTAGCACACCTTCATTGGCAGCCAGCACTACCATCGCCTTGAGCGGACCTGGTCTCGTTCTGATCATCGACCCCATGATAATTCCGTCAAGAGCAGGCGGTATTATTCCGATATCTACGGATTCTAGCCCTTTTCTATATAGCTGAACCAACTCTTCAAAGCCACCTTTATCAAAAGTTTCCTCCCCGAGAATAGTCGCAAGTTGTTCCAGAACCTTTACACATGCCTCATAGCTTTGCGCTGTGTTCTGGGCCTCCTCATTGTATCCCTCTAGAGCCTGAGCCTCTGACACATCCTCTAGTCTGCCAGGCAGGTCCCATTCCTCTTCCAAAATCTTAATGAGGTCAAATACAAATTCCTCTACAGTTCCCGAACGCTCCGCTATATCACTGAGCTTCTTTACCTGCTCCATGATATAGCTTCTCGTACTCTCAAGCCATTCAAACTCTTCGTCAGTATAGTCAAAATGCCCGTACTTAAACTCGCGAGTCCACATACTGCCACGAATCTTGTAATTTCGCGCATAATTCTCGAGCTCTTCTACAGCTTCCCTGCTGATGCTGGTTAATTCAGTTTTAAGCATGACGAACAGAGCTGATGTCCTGTATCCATGCAGCACAAACTCCAAGAGACTCACTATGAATCTAGCCGCCATCGAGTCCGTAATAGTCCTTCTGGAATCGACAAACAGAGGAATGCCGTACTCCTCAAATGTCCTGCGAATTATCGGCTGCCTCGAGGAATCATCATTGCATATTACTGCAATGTCATTCATCCTGTAGCCACTATCACGAATGAGCTCGTATATATATGAAGCTGCACTTTCCGCTTCATAGAACGGGTTAGCACACTCAACGAGCTTAACCTCTTCATCTATCGTATTTTCATCAGGCATGCTTAGCACAGATTCGCTGGAGTTTGAAACAGTTCTAAACAGGTTCTGCTCCAAATAATCGAGTGTTTCCCTGCCATATGCTCTGTAATCATCGGATACAAATTCCTTGGAAATCTCTACATTTGCTGCTACAGCTCTAGATGACAGCGCCGATACAAGATTGATATCGAGGTCAAAGTCACTGACATTCACCATGAGATTTACGTCGATACGCTTTGCCATCTCTACAAGTGCGTCCATAGACTTTGGAGCAAGTGTATCGAATCCGTATACCCACACCTCATGACCATCTAAGAGTTCCGATTCACCGATTAAGGAGACGTACATAGAGATGTAGTCTTCAGAATCTATATATTTTCCCTCTAGCTCCTCCTCATATTCATCTATTATCATCTTGAGCTCACGCAATTTGTGTGCCAGTAACTCGTTACTGCTATCTGCTTCTATCACCAACTCTAGCTCGTCAAGAGAACAATCCTGTTGCTTAAAATCGGCAATAAAGTCATTAACCATATCGATGAACCCGCTCTGGTCGGCAGCTGATTTAAAAACCTCAAGCTCATCTTTGTGTGACTTTATAATTTTGTACAAGAGCATGTGGCGACCGTATTGATCAAGGATATCAATATTCTCCATGCCGTGCTCCGCCATTATCCTTCGACCGAGCCTATTTAACGAGAGAATCTCAATATCAAGAAGACAGGCACTACCGGTATACTTAAGCGCCTGTTCCTCAGCGACAAGAGTGTACTGGTTCGGTACCAGCACGTAAGTCTTGCCATGTATATTATCATATATGAACTTTTCCTTGTTCATGCACTCACGTGCCATAAATAAGTTCAGCATCTTATCCCTCGATTATCTCAAATAGCTCCTCAGGTTTATATATTCTGTACGTAGGTTCTAGTCCACCGAGCGGGGCTTTTCCGCCTCTACGCCCCCAGCCTACCAGAATACTATCGACCCCTGCGTTCTTACAGCAGCCTATATCAAATCTAGTATCTCCAAGCATTATGGCTTCTTCTCTCTCAGCTCCGAGCTTCTCGAGTGCTGCAAGCAGAGGTCCTGGTTCTGGCTTATGCTCCGCCACATCATTGGCCGTGATGATGACATCAAACTTATCCTTTATACCCATCTCCTCAAGATACTGCATCGATGTATTTGCAAGTCTTGATGTCACAATAGATAGCGAGTAGCCACGTTCTATTAGTTCGTCGAGTAGCTCCTTGATGCCATCATATAATTTGTAAGCACCAGCACTATGTGCGTACTGATATTCGCGATACACTTCAATCACATCCTCAAGCTTTTCATCAGCAAACAGTTCCTTAACAGTATTCACTACTGTCTCGCCAAACGTCGAAAGGATGAGTTCTTCATCAGCTTCCTTGCCTCTAAATCTACGAAATACCGCCTGCCACGAATCGATGATTAGCTGGTCAGTATCTAGGAGAGTTCCGTCGAAATCAAATACTATGTACTTCTTCATTAAACGCTCCTCTCCTTCGCCTCTTGTGTTAGTTTCGCCTTGATAAATTCATCAAGTGCACCGTCCATAACCGAGCTTATATTGCCCACTTCTGCATTAGTCCTGTGGTCTTTGACCATCGTATATGGCTGGAATACGTAAGATCTAATCTGCGCACCCCATGTCACTTGGCTCATATCGCCTTTTAACTCGTCGAGACTCTCCTTGTGCTCTGCTTCTGCAAGCTGCTGCAGTCTCGATGCCAAGATCTTCATCGCCATCTCTTTGTTATAGAGCTGTGAGCGCTCATTTTGACAAGTTACAACTATGTTAGTTGGAAGATGTGTGATTCGAATAGCAGAGTCAGTTGTATTGACGTGCTGGCCGCCTGCACCTGAACTCCTGTAGGTGTCAATTTTGAGATCCTTAGGATCGATATTGATCTCTATACTGTCACCGATATCTGGCACAACTTCAACCGCTGCAAAAGAAGTTTGTCTCTTGCCCGCAGAGTTGAACGGGGATATGCGTACAAGTCTGTGTACGCCAGTTTCACTACGTAGATACCCATATGCATTGATTCCGCTGATAACTATTGTGCAGCTCTTGATACCTGCTAGCGTATCGTTTTGTAAATCCACTACGCTAGTCTTAAATCCGTGCTGGTCAGCATATCTGAGATACATTCTCATCAGCATCTCCGCCCAATCCATAGCATCAACCCCACCAGTGCCCGCATGGATGCTGAGTATGGCATCTTTGTCGTCATACTTGCCTGTCAGAAGCCTGCTTAGTTCAAGGTCTTCCATCTCCTCGCGTAGCCTCTTATATTCTTTGATGATAGTCTTGGCCTCCGAGTAATCATCGTACTCTTCGGCAAGCTCAATCATGTCGGATATGTCGTTAAAGCCTTTACATAGACCTTCATACTGCTCGAGTTCATTCTCAAGATGCTTTTTCTGCTTCATCAGTTTCTGCGCATCGTCAGGCGAATCCCAAAACCCAGGTTTTAGCATCTCCTGCTCCATATCCTCAATCTTGTCTCTCATACCAGTCGGGTCAAAGATAGTCTCCAATCTCTCGGAGCTTCTCGAGTTCCCCTGGTAAGGCCTGCTTTATCTCATCCAATTCAATCATCTTAATTCCTCTCATCTATGACAGATGCGCGTAGCCGCATTCTGCAGCATCGCGCATCTATTGAGCTTAACTCCATAGTCCTGCAAATGCTGCAGAACTCCAATCATGCTTGCTTAGTATGGCGGAAGCTCCTACTGGAACTTGCCACAGCAATTCTTGTACTTTTTGCCAGATCCGCATGGGCATGGATCGTTTCTACCAATCTTTGGGCTATCGCGGTGAACTGGCTCCTGAATATGCTCTCCGTTATCGTGATAATGCTGTCCATCTCCATGTGCAGCTGCTATATCTTCGTCATAATACTCTTCCTTGCGTGCTGCTTCATCTTTAGAAACTGCACGGCGCTCCGTACGAGTCTCAACGGTTACGTTGAAGCAGTATTTTACAGTTTCCTCACGGATGTCTGCAATCATCTCTTCGAACATGCCAAAACCCTCCTTTGCATAAGCAACCGCCGGGTCCTGCTGTCCGTATCCACGAAGTCCGATTCCATTCTTGAGCTGCTCCATCGCATCGATGTGATCCATCCAGTGATTATCTACAACTCTGAGCATAATCATGCGCTCAACTTCACGCATGTGCTCAATTCCAACTTCCTCTTCCTTCTCTCTGTATATCTGCTCGAAGACATTTATGATATCCTCACGCAGCTTATCCTCATCTAAGTCTCTCAGCTCCTCATCTGTGTAGCTGAGTCTGCCTTTAAATTCTGGTGTAATCTGCTCGCATCCGTAGAAAATCTCGTCCATATCCCAGTCTTCTGAGAAACGACTCTCCATAGTAATCGGTGCAACTATGCCATTTACGAGTTCTTCCATCATACCCATGATGTAGTCACGTAGATTCTCGCCATCCAGCACCATCTTACGCTGTTCGTAAATCTGAGATCTCTGCCTGTTCATTACATCATCATACTGAAGAACGTACTTACGAATACCGAAGTTCTTACCCTCGATTTTCTTCTGAGCATTTTCAATTCTTCTCGAAAGCACCTTTGCCTCAAGAGCATCTTCATCGCTAAGACCAACGCCTTCAACGATTCTCTGCATTCTCTCTCCACCGAATAATCTCATAAGGTCATCTTCGAGTGAAATAAAGAACTGCGTTATACCAGGGTCCCCCTGACGTCCGGAACGACCACGAAGCTGATTATCAATACGTCTCGACTCATGTCTCTCCGTACCGATGATGCATAGACCACCGAGCTCTCTTACCTCTGCCTGCTCATCCTCTCTCTCAGACTTGAAGTGTTGCAGGAGTTCCTGATACTTGCTTCTAGCATCATTTAGCTCATCATCATTTGACTTCTCAAAGCCTGTTGCAAACGCAATCTGCTCAGGTGTGTACTCGAGCTTCTTCATTTCACGTCTAGCTTCAAAGTCTGGGTTACCACCGAGTATGATGTCGGTACCACGGCCAGCCATGTTGGTAGCAATTGTAACAGCTCCCTTGCGGCCTGCCTCAGCTACAATTTCAGCTTCCTTCTCGTGATGCTTCGCATTGAGGACGTTGTGCTTTATACCCCTTTTCTTGAGCATGTCGCTAAGGAGCTCTGAAATCTCAATCGATATAGTACCTACGAGCACTGGCTGTCCTACTGCATGCGCTTCAGCAACTCTCTCGACAATAGCTTTGTATTTTCCAGACTGACGAGCGTATACCGAGTCCTCAAGGTCATTTCTTGCAATCGGTTTGTTGGTTGGAATAACAACTACGTCCATGTTGTAGATATCTCTAAATTCATCTTCCTCTGTCTTGGCTGTACCCGTCATACCGGATAGTTTCTCATACATACGGAAGTAATTCTGTAGCGTAATAGTCGCAAGTGTCTTGGACTCAGATCTTACAGAAACTCCTTCCTTCGCCTCTATAGCCTGGTGTAGACCGTTAGAGAAACGTCTTCCGTACATGAGACGACCAGTGAACTCGTCAACAATGAGAATCTCGCCGTCCTTAACTATATAGTCAACATCGCACTTCATCAGATAGTTCGCATGAAGCGCCTGATTTACATAGTGATTTAATTCCATATTGTCAGGATCAGAGAAGTTCTCTATGCCAAAGTATGCCTCAGCAGCCTTGATACCAGCCTCATTGAGTGCAACCTGCTTATCCTTCTCATCTACTGTGTAATCACCATGTACACCATTTTCGCCTTCTTCTTCATCACGAGTAGTATCTCGAATAAGAGTCTTAACGAATACATTTGCAGTGCGGTACATGTCACTTGAGTCAACACCTTTACCAGAGATGATAAGAGGTGTACGAGCTTCATCGACAAGAATCGAGTCGACCTCGTCGACGATAGCAAAGTTTAGCTCACGCTGAGTCAGCTCTTCCTGATAAGTAACCATGTTGTCACGAAGGTAGTCGAAGCCGAACTCATTGTTAGTTCCATAAGTGATGTCAGCCATGTAAGCAGCTTTACGATCATCTCCCTGAAGTGAGTTGATAACGCAGCCTACTGTAAGCCCTAAGAAATTATATAGCTTTCCCATCCAGTCAGCATCTCGCTTTGCGAGATAGTCGTTAACTGTAACTACATGAACACCCTTACCTGTGAGTGCATTTAGGTAAGCAGCAAGCGTAGCTACGAGAGTCTTACCTTCACCAGTCTTCATCTCGGCAATTCTTCCCTGATGGAGAACCACACCACCAATAAGCTGAACACGGAAATGCTTCATACCCAAACTTCTAACAGCACCTTCACGGCAAACGGCGAACGCCTCTGGCAGGATATCGTCAACAGTTTCAAAAGGACCTTCCTCGCCTTCTTCTCTAATAGTACCTAGACGCTTCTTGAACTCCTCAGTCTTGGCGCGCAGTTCTTCATCACTAAGCTTCTGCATCTGCTCGTCGTACGACTCAATTACGTCTACGATTTTCTCTATCTTCTTAACCTCTCTCTTATTGAGATCTCCAAATATCTTTTCTACTAAACCCATTTACGTGGCTCCCTTCCTTCTTGCTAATACGCTTTATCTATGTTTATTAATTGTTTACATCTAAATCAGACTCTTTAGTTGTCATCCTCGTCTTCATCAGGTCTGTCTTCAACGCGGATATGAAGCCTAAGCGCCCTCTTGGGATCCGCTCTCGTGACTCTTACCTTGAACAGCTTATGCTTCGATTCGTATTCGAACGCATCTCCTACCTTCGGGATGCGGTCAAGCTCAATCATCGCCCAGCCATTTACAGTCGTCGCATCGATATCGATATCTTCACCCTGTAGCTCGAAGAACTTTTCAACATTAGCACCTCCAGCAACTGAGTAAGAGCCATCTATGAGATCCGTAACCTCTCTCATTTCAACGGTATCGTGCTCATCATAAATCTTTCCTACAAGTTCCTCGATGATATCCTCCATCGTAACAAGACCCGTTGTACCACCGTACTCATCAACGATAATCGCCATATGAGTGGCCTTGGCCTGCATCTTCTTGAGTAGAATAGACGCCTTGATTGTCTCTGCAACGTACGCAACCGGCTTGATATAGAGGTTGACACTCTTGCCCTCACCAACTACGTAATTGTGGAAATCCTTCTGATTGAGAATTCCGATTATGTTATCTAAGTCATCCTCGAACACTGGAAGTCTAGAAAGACCAGTGCTCTTAAATTGTTTTGCTATCTCCTCGTTAGGTGTTCCGAGCTCAATCGCGATGATATCGATTCGAGGAGTGATTATATCTATCGCCTCAAGGTCCTCGAACTCTATGGCATTAGTTATAAGCTCGCTTTGAGATTCTCCGATGTTGCCTCCAGTCTTGGCCTCTTCAATAATAGTCTTGAGTTCATCCTCAGTATATCCATGTTCAGAAGAAATCTTGAACACCCTATCTATGAACTTCTTCCAGACTCCGAACACCCAGTTCAGTGGCGTAAAGAGAATCATCAGCACCTTCACACTAGGTGCCATAAAGAGAGATATACCCTCCGCCTTATCCTTGGCGATGTTCTTAGGAGAAATCTCTCCAAACACCAGGACTAGCACAGTCACGACAACCGTCGAAATCGTCGCACCGTATTTACCGTAAATCTCGATAAACAGCAAAGTAGCGATGGACGTCGTTGCGATATTTGCAATATTATTGCCAATCAAAATCGTGGTGAGAAACTTATCGAAATTCTCAGTTATCTCAAGTACGAGCTCCGCACTTTCGTTATCGTCACTCGCCAAATTCTTCATCTTAATCTTGCTCACCGAAGTGAATGCCGTCTCCGTAGCGGAGAAAATGCCCGATAATATGAGCAAAAGCACAATGCTTATGATGTACGGTGTCATTTTAGCTTAATGCACCCTCCTATATCTGTGTATATCCGATTAATTATACTACATAAAGTAGTACATAAGTGATGAAACAACGAAAAAAGCTCTCTCGAAGCACGAGAGAACCGCTTTTCTATCCTATTTCCCTGTATTCGACAGGATTTAAATCATCAAAAGTGATTGCATAGCCGCTTGCAGGGCTTGGAGTCCAGTGCCACGCCTTCTCTTTTACCGCTGGAAACAGCATCTCCATGCATGTAAATATAACGGCGCCATGAAGCACTCCTATGACATCAGAATGCTGAACATCGCCCTTAAGCACATCTAGCCCACGAGCTACTCTCTCGATAAATCCGTCGTTAGTCTCCCCTTCTGGAAAATCCATGAATTCCTTCTTGCCTTCAAGCCATGCACGAGCCTCGTCATGCTGAAGGACCTCATCCATAGTCTTCATCTCAAAAATTCCGACTCCAACTTCTCTGAGGTCATGTATGATTTCATGCTCTCTATTTCCGAAGATGAGCTCAAATGTCTGCTCCGTTCTGAGCATACCAGACGTATAGAGCTTAGCGCCTTCTGGCGCAGGGTATGCCCCTTGATCACATAGTGCCTTAATCTGCTGTACACCCTGTTTAACTAGCGGTAAGTCTGTGCTGCCATAGAACATGTCCTTTAGTGTACCTTCAGTATCCCCATGTCTGATTAGATATAACGTATTTCCCATCTGAATCCCCTGCTTCTGTATCATATAGCCTTAATCGCATTTTCACTCTCACGGTGCAGCTTCATCGTGACGTTAGCATGCTTGATTTTCAGCATTTCTATAGATTTCATGTGTACGTTTTGACACACAGTAATTGTCGCATATTATATCATTTTCTGCTATAATATTCTACATGTTTGCAGGCGCTAAGGCGGAGCGTAGACAGTATAGCTTAAGCTTTAATATCTGAATTATAAGCGCTCGTAGCTCAGGGGATAGAGTAGTTCACTCCGAATGAAATGGTCAGCGGTTCGAATCCGCTCGGGCGCACCACTTGATACAGTGGAAAAGCACTGCGGCCTTCAGGCTGCAGTGCTTTTTCTAATACTAGTTACCGTTTGAATCAATCACATGTACATCAAGCTGGCTATAAGGAATCCTAATCTTGGACTCTATGATGCACTTCTGAAGAACAGCCATCGCCGCCCTTCTCATCGGCCATTTATCCTTTGGCTTGCACCAAAATCTAATCCTATATGTTACCGATGACGCCTCAAAGTTTTGAACCGCTAGATACTCAGCGTTCTTAATCCCTTTAATCGCCTTTATCTGCTTAGCACAATCTGTCAAAACTTCCCTTACATGCTCAGGATCTTCGTCGTATCTGAGACCGATGTCGATATCGTAGACTCCACTGGATACACCTACCCTATTGATGTTACGATTACATACCGTAACATGATCGCCTGTATTGATGCTCGTATACTGAGTCGTCTGTAGCGTAAATAGTGTTACTATACCTTCGTCATCATCGAGCTTGATTACATCTCCGACTTTAAAAGCCTTATCATTGACTATGTGCATACCCATGAGGACATCCTTAAACACGTCTTGCATAGCCATACCAAATATTGCACCGGCAACACCAACACCAGCAATAATAGATGTAACACGGATGTTGTTGAATTCAAGAACAGCCAGAATTGCAATTATCCAAGTTACCGTTTTAATCATCCTGAACGTCGATTTCACAATTGCGTTCATCTGCATCGAATTATTGGTCTTATTGACGTATATCTTGTGGGCGTGCTCGATGACAATAGTCATCGCAATCGCGATCGCGATTATTACGGCACTGCTTATAAATTGTGCCGATGTAACCATTTTGATAAATATATCCACGCTAACCTCCTATCCCTCAAACACCGATAAGTCATCCCAGCTAAGCAGTGCCGAGAGCACGCCGAAGCCTTCAACATCTTGATAATACTCATCAATACGCTTAGCTCCATAGTGCTTATATATCTCTTCTGCCTTGTAATTTCCTGCAAATACATCGATTACCATCTGTGAGTAACCGCTAGCAGCCACTCTTCCTCCCATCGTAAAAAGCAGCTTACGGCCTATGCCAAAATCTCTGTAAGCCGCTTCAATATGTAGCATCTCAAGCCAAAATGCACCTAGCACATCCGGTGATGGCGTCCCAGCTACAAATCCAACAACCTGTCCTGCCTCTTCATTCTCACCAGCAAGTTCAGCTACAAACATCTCATTTCCCGGTGTCAGGAAATACGCGTCCATTCTAGCTGCAGCACTTTCCGGATTAACGGAGCTAAGGTATCGTTTATCTAATATATTTGCATATGTATCATGGTAATTCTCGGATAGGATGCGTCCAACCTCAGAGATGTCGGAGCGCTTCGCTTCACGAATTTTTATATTTTGAATATCTTTCATACTATAGACCTGCCTTCTTTATACGTCACTCTATAGTATACACGAATTTTCATTTAAAGTATTAACTTATTCCCAGTGTCCTTCGCTGACAAGCACCTGTTCGGTGTATGCCTCTTTCACAACAACTGTTTTGGTCGTCACATGCGGAGCCGCATATGTATGTAAGCCATTTCAAGGCTTAGGCCTATGCGCTTGCCACTCAGCATTCGTGGTGAAAGTATCACCACATTGGCAAGTATAGTAGTCAATGTATTTCTGCTGACGCGTTACTGCTGGATGTGTAACCGTCTTGTATACTGCAGGCACCCATTTTTTCTTTGAATGAGCTGAGCCGCTTGAACTAGAATCACTTTTGTTTTTTTTCTCATTCTCTTCCTTAGCTTTTGCTCGCTCTTTTTCCTTTGCCTTTTCTCTTTCTTTATCTCGTGCCTTCTTCTCTGATTCGCTAGTGTCGTCAGTCTCGCTAGTGCTCTCATCATTAGCGCTAGACTCATCTACCGATTCTTCAGAAGATGTCTTTTCTTTTGTAACTTCCGTCTTTTTCTTTTCTTTTCCCTTCTTGTCTTTGCTAGAACCACAGCTCGTAAGACCTAAAGCTAAAGCAAGAATGAGAATCATAACCGCAATAATATTTAGCAGCTTATTATTAAATAAGCGTTTCTGCATTCCCCATATTCTCTCTTTCAAGTAGTTTTAAAAAATGAGATGGAGCATAGAACCCCATCTCATTTGATAACGTTTTGTTCCCTAGTACACCTTGCGCACTATGCAGACTTCTTCCTCATAGCGATCACAACACCTAGAAGTAGGTTTGCAATTACAAATGCGAACATAAACTCAAATCCCATGGAATCACCAGTCTTAACGATCTTTCCATTTGGAGCCTTCTTAGCAGCGTGGGAAGCAACTGTGAACTCTGAATTTAGAGAACCGTTGTTGAAACGAACTGTTACAGAGTGCTTTCCTGGCTTTAGTGACTTGAGATACGATGCGTGAAGTGTAATTCTAGCACTTCCCTTTACGACGTCGTAATTGCTTGAATCTACAACGGTGCCATCAACCTCAACGCCTCTAAATCTCTCAAAGGTCTTTTCGTCGTCAGTCTTGGACTTTACAACTATGAGCAGACCATTGTCGTCATTGTTCCAAACGAGATTTCCATTAGCTACATAGTAATCCGATGCACTATTTGTAACATCTCCGCTGTTACCTGGAGTTGGTACGTTTGGCTGTGTGTTGTTGTTATTATTATCTCCCTGGTCGTTTCCTGGGTTAACCGGTTTTTCTGGCTCTACAGGTGTAACAGGTTTCTCTGGTTCAGCTGGTGTTACTGGCTTTTCTGGCTCTGCTGGCTTGTGGTCAGTGTACTCAATAACATTGTTATACATTGACATCGAAGACATATCGAATGCCACGATGTATCCACCATCAGATGCGAGAATCTGCTTGAATGGAACCTTTACAAGCTTTCCATCCTTATCAACGTAGTAAACCTGCTTTACATCCTTGCCGTCTGGAACTAATCTGCTAACCTTGAAGTTTCCTCTTACAAGCTTCGAAAGCTCAGTACGATACATGTTGATCATATCGATATCTAGAACTTCGTAGTCCTTGCCCTCGAGACCCTTTACACTCTCCTTAGGAAGCTTTCTAACGCTCACTAGGTAGTCTCCACTTCCGAAGCGCAAACCAGTTACGGCTGTAGTATTGTCGATATCAATCAGCTGAGTGTTGTTCTTACCCTCTTCGCTCTTAGGCTTGAGTATAAGTTCATTAACGCTACCGCAACTGAAGTGGTTGAATGCATACTTCGCAGCACCCCACTCCGACTTGTCTTTCATAGTCATCGGGAATGAATCGATTGTATATCTTGGATCGTCTACATATACCATATAGTTCTGATCCTCGATCAACGAGTATTCAACTACACCATCGTTAACCTTTGCAGTCACCTCTTCATATTCACTTACGAACTTAATCTTTACATTGTCGATAGGATTGTGATCCTTGTCGAAAACTGGAAGTGTGTAAGCTACACGCTTAGCAACTTCAGGGTTGCTAACGTACATTGATCTTAAAGTTAGGTAGAATGCATCTACTTTTCTTCCGTTATCCTTAGAAGGAACAGGCTTCTCGCCAGTCTTATTTAGCACCATGTAAGCGTTAGGCATTTCAAAGTCGCCATCTTCAGCAAATACGATGTAGTTGTGTCCCTTTATCATCTCAACATCAGGTAGAACTCCATCACTTGACTGAACTTTAGTTTCTACAGTCTGTGTTGTAGCATTGTAGAAGATGAATGTAATCTTTTTCTTGATTGGCTTATATTCGTTGCCCGACTTTTTGAGAACTGGCATGTTCTTGAGAACTACCTTTTCCTTCTCATAAATCTTCGCATACTGCTCAGGCTTATATTTTGCGCAATCCTCACATTCACCGCAAGGGTTGCAATCGTCACCACTATTGTCTCCAGTGTTATCTCCTGGCTTAACAACATCGCTTCCAGGCTTTTTGCCATCTTTTCTAGATAGCTCGATGAGTCCACACTGCAAGTACCCATTGATGTCGTCAGGATCATAGCCTTCGATAATTGGGTTGTACTTGCCCTGCTTGTTTTGCTTCATTGTGAACTCCACCTTGTTCTTCATAACATAGGTATCGTTCTCATCTAGCTTCAACTCATAAGGAACATTTGCTTCGGTGTTGATTGTAAGTTCACCCTGCTCACTATAGATAACCTTAGATTTGCCGTTATCCTTGCGAACTAGTCTGAAAGGTAGCCCTGCCTTTGCAGCATAACCACCATCAGAAACCTTAAGAACTGTTATTGAAGAAGTTGCTTTAGGATTCTCTAGTTCACTCTGCTCCTTTACCTTGTGGAATACAAGTTTTGCAATTGGCTTTTCAGTTCCATCTATACCCTCATCATAATCGTAGTACAGAGGATATTCGTTTTCATATCTTGCATATATACGCATTAAGTGCTTGCTGTTGTAAGCTCCAACGATTGTATAGTCTGAATATGAAGGATTAGCAGTATCCATCCCAATCTTATACTGAGTTTCTGCCTTCATCTTAACGCCGTGAATCTTCCCCCCCTTTACGGTGAATTTCTCAAACTCATACGACCAGTCAGCGAGTCTGCTCATATCGATAAGCTCTAGCTGTACGCCATCAGGCATTGGGGTTCCGTCGTCTAGAACTACTTCGATATCGCTTACATTAGCTAGCTCACCTTTTTCTACTCTCTTCTTCTCGGCAGGCTTTGGCTCTGATGGGGTAGCGTCATCGTCTTCGATTTCCTTAAGAGTAACTGTTGTTACTGGCTTATCTTCGAGAAGTTTATTGTTATGTCTGTCATACCATACTAGAGTCTTGCCAGTTGCAGAGATCGCAACGGGAATTGTGCCAAGATTAGCATCAGCTTCAACGACTTTATGAGTATCCATCTTCTCATCATCCCATGAGAGACCTAGTCTATACTGCTTATCAGAGATTAGCTGAAGTTCGAGCTTTCCGTTCTTAACTTCGTAGTCCTTCTGATCGTTGTTATCTGGATCCTCGAGTGTAAAAGTTGTTCCGTCTTCAACAGGTGATCCATTCTTGTAAACAACCTTTACGGATGTTTTAACTAACTTCTTAGCTGCAGGTGCTGCCGCAGGCTTTTCACTTGCCGTAGCTGGTTTAGCAGCTGGGGTTTCCTGGGCGGTCGGCGCTGTAGCGGCACTAGCAGCTTCATTTGAAACTCCTTCGCTCTCAGCAGTTACGGTGTTTGCAGCGGCCGTGCCCTCTGCAGTGGAAGTATCATCAGCCATGACATGCCAAGGCATCATGGTGAGAATCAGGATTGCAGTTAGCAGAATTCCTGAAACCTTCGCTTTCAATTCTTTCTTTTTCGCAACCATTACTGTCCTTTCCTCATTTTTAGTCAATAAGTGTTATGTGCAAAAATAGTGAAAGTTGCACCACTATTCGCTCCCATCTAGCGAATAACAGCATAACTTCACAATTTAATTACATTTTATTTTATCGCAATCGTAAAAATGTTAACAATAATTGTTGTTTATGCCGTTGTGTGCAACTATTGATACTTTTTATTATTGATATTAACTATTGTACAGAAAGGTGCTATCTGTGTATATACCTATGAAGCGTATACAGTTAATCCTCTTATCTTGATTTTTCAGGCGATTTCCACTGCACCTGCGCAATTACTGTGGATGCGAAAATCACTGCACAGCCACCCCACTCCATAAGTGTCATATGCTCATTTAGGACAAATACTCCTAGGATTGCAGCGAATACCGACTCGAGACTCATCAGTAGAGATGCTACTGTTGGGTTCGTATATTTTTGACCGATCATCTGCATAGTGTAAGCAAGAGCCGTCGGAATTAGAGCAGAGTACAGTGTTACGACAAGAGAATTTTTTATCATTTCTATCGTAGTTTGCTCAACTATAAATGCCACGATTAGCGTAAGCACTCCACACACAAGCATCTGTGCAGCAGAAAGCATAATCGCATTATTTTTAGTTACATGCTTAGAGACTGCAATTATCTGCATAGCAAAAAACAATGAGCTTAGCAGGGTAATCACATCTCCCGTTCCAAGGTTGGAAAGACCTCCGTGTAGACTTAACATTGCAAATCCAATTATCGCCATGAGTACTGCAATCCATATCTTAAGCTCCACCTTATGACCGGCAAATATACCTAGCAATGGTACTAATACAATATAAATTACAAGTATAAAGCCTGCTCTTCCAACTGGCACAGTAGTAAGTCCAACCTGTTGTAAGCTAGATGCGACAGATAATAGTGTTCCACATACAATACTGCCAATAAGCAGACTCATTCTGCGTGTCTTTGCAACATTCTCGCCATTGATTTTTGCACTAAAAAACTCTTTTGGTTTAGACATCCTTACTACTAGTGGCATAAGCGCAAGCCCAGCAATAAGCATCCTTGATCCATTGAAGAAGTACGGACCAATTGTATCCATACCCATCTTCTGTGCGATGAACCCACTTCCCCATATTACTGCAGCAAGCAGTAGTGCAACATTCCCCTTGTTCTGATTACTCATTTAATATCTATCCTTTATCTAAATAATTTCCTTATTTATAGACTTTTTTTGAAACATGCTTGTAATTCATATTGCGAATCGACATTATGCAAGCAGTTTATTCGAAAGATTATAGCATGCATATTTATGCATGTTAACAATATGCAATTAGGTATGATAAGATATACAATTTTTTGTTATAATAAGATGTCAATTAATTGGATACTAGAGGAGGAATCAACGTGATAGAAACTAACCACATCATACTTCGCAAGGCATCCTTCGCTGACTGCGACCTTTTCGCAGAATGGGAGTCACGAGAAAATGTCATCGAGCATTTCTGCACGACCGGCAAGCGCGACCTCGACACGATTACAGATGAATTTCATAACGTCATTCACGATACAACCCGCGAGTGGCTAACAATAGTTGAGAAATCAAGCAAGAAGCCGCTTGGCAAAATCGATATTACGAATATCGATTCTATTAATGATTCTCTTAATATCGCTATCATCTACCTAGCCGACGAGTCCGCACGCGGCAAAGGATATGGAACAGAATCGATAGAGGCTCTACTTCGTCACGCATTCGAGGAACTCGGTACACATCGGGTTACCGTTTCTCATTTTCCAGATGACACAATCGCTTCTCACCTATACACAAAGCTCGGTTTTAGAACCGAAGGAATACTCAAGCTGGCAGGAAAGCGTAGCAAGGAGTATTTTGATATGGAGCTTAGAGCGATTCTCGTCGAGGAATGGGAGGAGCAGAAGGAAATAAAAGCTTTAAACGCTTGACTTTAAGCGCTTTGAGTAATATAATCGTTAGGCATATTGTGCAAATGGAGCAGGGTTCTGCCCGGCAGCTCCGACACTAAGTTATTTTTAGTATGTCGAACAAGATCTTCGGATCCAAGTAGACAGTGCCGAAATCAATCTTCGGATTTGAGTAGGTAAGAAAGGAAGAGAAATGAAGTCTTACATCGCTAAGCCTGCAGATATCGACCACAAGTGGTACGTTATCGATGCAGAAGACAAGACTCTAGGTAAGATTGCAGCTGAGATTGCAATGATCCTAAGAGGAAAGAAGAAGCCTATCTACACACC
>ERZ772906.459-NODE-459-length-24202-cov-8.738021_pt1 | contig 24202 bp, 18 predicted proteins | sample MGYA00511338_ERZ772906 | MGnify/ENA primary metagenome ERZ772906 (study PRJEB29015, sample SAMEA2738076) | human oral metagenome | biome: human oral; feature: human-associated habitat; material: saliva | place: China | collected 2212 ... | reverse complement strand
AAGAGCTATTTCCTTCTCAAAAAAGCCCTGGTAATGCCAGGACTTTTCATCTGCTATATAAACATGCGACAGCTCCTTAGAAACTTCATTCCCTCTTTTCAGGAAATCATTCCAATCTTCCTTTTCCTGATTTTCCTGAACAATAGGAGGAATCGCAATCTGTACTGGAATCCCCTTCTCCTGCAATCGAGTGATAAAATTATGCCCGGCAGCATCATTATCTACAGCCAAGGTAATCATATCTTGATTCTGACCATCTTTAAAATAATTCGTTGTTCTAGCGACAGTTTCTAGTGCTTTTCCAGCATTCTGATCCACTTGATAGGATTTACCGTTCATCTCGGCATATAATTCCATAAATCTTCGACTAATGATACCAACTTTAATCCCATCCATAGCTACTAAGCGGACATCCTGAAGCCTATCTTTATGAAGCTCATAGTAGCTCATAAGATCGATTGGAGCTTCCGCAAATACCAAACGTTTAGGGATACCAATATCAATTGAAAATCCTAGTTGTCCGTCTGAATTTCTCATAATTTGTTTTAAGCGACCACGTTCTGGATAGTGCACTCGATTCTCTACTATCCCCTGGAGACTAGCGCCAGCTAAAAAGCCCGTGTTGTCTTTATATTTAAAGACAATCACAGGCTCGAAATAGTCTCCTTTTTTTCGGGTTGCCTCCGCCATACTCCCCTGGCTAATAAAGAAATTAATCGTATCATCTGAAAGGCCTCTCTGAGCCTTCAAATAGCTTCTAGAGGCGCTAAAATCCTGATTCTCATATCTTTCCAAATTATAGTGAAATGGCTCTTTTGGAGCCATCTGAGCTTCTGAATTAACTTGTTTAAATTCTCCAGTTTCCAAAAAATGCATCGCTTCTTTGTAAGAAACTCCTTTTATGGATTGAACTAACTGAATGACATCCCCAAATTCAGTTCTTGAATTCCAGTGAAATTCATTTTTCCTTGTATCGATTACAAATGAATCGTGCTCTGTCCAGGTATAACTATAGCTTCCTGTACGCTTTAACTCTATGCCTAGTTGCTCTGCAACAGAAATAATAGATAATCTTTTGGCTTCCTCTTTGCTTAATGCCATCTGTTACCTCCCTACAATGAAAATTCTGCCCCTTCTTTTTCTGCTACTATATCTTGTGTCTGTTCTTTCTCAAGTTCTTCGGCTACTACAAAACGGTTTAAATCAGGAAAATGGAGTTGGGCTTGTTGTAGCTTATCATGAATTAACAAGTTCTCGTCGATATGATAGACTGCTTCCTGATGGCCATTAAATCCTTTCTCTAGATCAATATCATCAAAGCGGATAACAGCCAACTCTGTCAAACTTCCCTTATACCAAGCTCCAATCTCACTTTCAAGATAAAACCGAACGGATTCTCTATCTTCCGTCTTTGTATCTCGTAAATAAGCTAGTTCCCAACTTTCACCCTGAGAATATCCAGTGACTTCTTGAACGATTAACTCCTGATTATTCGTTCCTAAAATCTGGTTAATATCTCCTAAACGTGGTACTAGAATTTCCTGAGCTAGTGAGACGGCTTCTGAACGATAATCGAAAAATTCATATTCTTCCCTATCTTCGACATAGTTCCTAACGAAATCTGAATAATGAGGGAAATGTTCCTGAAAACTAGGTGAAATCATCCCATAAATATAAGCTTGTTTTAATGTTTCAAACTGAGCTATTTGATAATATGAAGGATCAAGCTTGCCCTCTTGATTCAACAGTTCCTTGATATTTTCTGGAAATTGAATGGGTTCTGAATCTGGCCAAGTTTTCTTAGAATAGTTGATTACTTCTTCGTAGAGAATCATATCAATCTCTGGATTCTTCATTTCAAACAAAGCATCTACAATTTGAGCTGATTCTGAAAGATTGGAACGATAATCAGTAATCAAGCCATCTTTACGAACCTCCCATTCCTCAACCTGAGCATTTTCTGGAGTTCGTAGTAACAATATCTCCTCAGCTTCCAGATCAACTCCAATGACCTGATCGCCATTCGGTAGCTGATCCATCTCCAATTCCTGGATCTTAGCATCTAATTGATTATTAACCTGAAGCAAGTCTTGTTTCAAGTGAAATAATTCTTCTGCATTGGCCTTTAATTCCTCAAAGTACTCTCTGGAGATCTTCACTGGTCGAACCAATAAATCTTTCTCTCGTTGCTCTCGAGGATATGAAAATAAGTAGGGGGCAACTTCTTTGAAATCTTGATAATTCATCCATTTTATGGATTCTGTAACAATCATATTTTGGATATCAATGACATCTGTATGAGGAGTAATCCAGCCAGCTAAAGCTAACTCTTTTACTGCTTCAGACAGAGGGTAAGAAGGGATATGTTCTAAAATCCCTTCAAAATAACCAATCCCTCGAGCAGTTTCTTCCTCAACTTCACGCTTCATTCGTTTAAATTGTTTTTGTGGTAATGTATTCATTCTTTATCCTTTCTAACTCACTCTGAGAGGAACTTCCTCAACTTCCTTAATCCCAATATGAATAACATTTTCTTCCCCAACCTGGTTTTTCCACTCATCAATATCGCTTAGATATCGCTTGTAACGATACCAGTTTTCATCGTTCGGGCCATTACTTAAGAGGTAGGCTCTTGGATGAGTGTCCAGGTTAAATTTTTGATCTCGGAAAACATTTTGTTTGGATAGGAAGAGTAGGGCTTCTGTTGTTCCAATCGTGGCCACCTCATGCGGTGTCAACAGTTCTCGACCAATTTTGGAGTTCTGCTTAGAACTGCTGGCATTTCTTCCTCTGCTCTCACTATAATTCTGATCATTCAAAGTTTGCTTCCCTGATCGCTCAGATAGGTACTTAAGCGTGTCTAAGTCATTAGAACCTAAATAAAGAATAGCACCACAGTTATTAATAATCGTCTTCGTATTTTCTTTACCATATAACACTTCAATCTGACTTTGAGATTGTACCATCATCTTGATAGAAATCTCTCGAGAACGAATAACTGAGATAATTGGTGGTAAATTAGGAATCTTCCCAATCTGACCAAACTCATCCGCCCACACCTGTAGATGCAATAAGTCTTCCTTGGTCTTTGTTGGATGCTCACCTAATATAACTGCATCTGCAGTTTTTATTAGCACATCAAAAATGGTACTAAAAAGAAGTGCAGATAAGAACTGGTAAGCTGGATCCACTTCTGGAATATGAATAAAAACTGCTGTTTTCTCAATATTCCATTTTTCAATCTCCAGCGTATCTTTTTCAATAATCTTTCTTAGTTGCTCATGATCAAATACTGAGAAAGTTGTTGCAAAGATAGCATAAACAGAAGCCCGTGTTTGGCCATCAAAGTTTTTATTGAATAGATCCCACTGCCTACTAGCATAATTCCCTGGGCTTCTTCTCTCCAGGTCTTCAAACATCAATTCAACAGGACTCTCCGCTTCTGGATGATTTCTTCTCAATTCTCGAATCATATCTGTAACCTGTCCTAAATTAGGAAGATAGTGATCGATCTGACCATCAAAATAAAGATAGCCAATTAAAGAACGCATCAGGAGTTTATTGGCTGCTGGCCAAAAAGGATCACCCTCATGACCATTTTTGTTGAGAGACTCTGTAATAGCTTCTGCCACTCGGTCTATATCCATTTCATTATGAATATATCTAAAGACGTTGAAACCATCTGAATTCAAGAAAGTAATCAAATCAAAAATCTTCATCTTATAGCCTTTTTCTATAAGTGACTTCCCTGTTTCATGAATCAGAATCCCTTTGGTATCTGTGGTTACAAAACTAGAATTGCCTTGTAAAATATTTGGTTTTACGGCACTACGAGTCTTTGAATCCCCTGTACCACCATACACCAAAATATTCTTATTGATCTGATTTTCAAAGCTCAATCGGTTATTAAATAGTCCCATCTGGCTATTTTGAGTGAAAATCATATTCTTTTCAGGTTCTTCATCTCGGAATCTCATCAACTCTTCTTTAGTTGCAAAGCGAGCTGATCCATGTTCTTCCCCATACCTGTACGTACCTGTATCCGTCACTCTCAAATACAGCAAAAAAGCAATCAGAAATCCACTCATACCAATCAATAAAGAAGTTGGTGTGAATTGAAAATCAAACCAAGATTTATCGCCCAGATGGTCGCTCATCCAGTTAAGCTTTCCAAAACCAAATACATCCGTTACTGAATCGGTATCTGGTGCTAACAGCCACATTTTAAAAAGCCAATGAAAGAGATAAAATAGACCTAATCCTAACAACAAATATGGTCTAAATCTCCGTTTCTTCTTTTCTGTAATCACTTCATTTTCCCTCCAATCTGTGGTTCGATATTTTCCGGAAGAACAAACTCCTTCGTATGAATGTTTACCTGGAGGGAATTGATTTTCTCTTGTTCCACAGCTTTGAAATGTTGCAATTTCTCCTCAAAAGAAGTTGTTTTCCCATTTTTAAGGTTTCGCTCATTGAATCCTTTAGGATCTCTTGTAATGCCTTCTAGGACATCCTTAAAGGCTTGTTCAACAACACCTTTATCTTTTGCATTAAAAGCAAGGGTTGTCTTTCCATCTGGATGAGTATAAAAAGAAAAGCCAATCCCGTATTGGCCCAGTTCTTTTCGAACTGCCTCGAGATTGACTTCATTATGTAGTAATTGCTGGACTTCTTTTGCATCTGCTGTTGCCATGAATTTATTCCAGTCTGTATCACCAGTAAAGACTACATTCTCTCCTCTGGCTTGATACATTTCAACTGCTTTAGAGCTCACCAGGAAGAGTCCTTTTAAGATTACTTCTCCTGTCACAAGAGTTGCCCGTCCTAACTGGGCTACAACTTGTTCTTGTTCCATTTTAGCTCACCTCTTCAATTTTGAAATAAAGATCCTTCAATTGAGTAGCTTGAGAGTCTTTCGCAAGAATCTGTTGTTGCAACTCATCGATCCTATTTTGGCACTGAGCAATTTCCGCATTTGCTTCCTTGATAAAATCTTCGTTAGATTTGATTTTATTTTTAATAGATTGCTTATAAGTAACCGTCTGAGCCTCAAAGCTATCAATAACCTCTGAAGGCACATTTACTGCAGCTGCATGAGAAAGAGAGAAGGAAGATTCAGCCCTTTGATTAGGAAGCGTTTTATTCCCTTTCTGACTAAATGTAGCAACAACTGGTGCTACTTCTTCTGTAGCTGCATCCTGTGTATTTTCATCTTGTGAAGGTTCTACTCGTTCTTCCTCATTTTCATCTAATCTACTGAAATGATCTGTAGTCCATTCATTAGAAGAATAGGTAATTTTATCTTCCAAAGGCGCTTCCTCTCTAACCTCATCTTTAGGCTTCTGAGAAACTAGCTCAGCAATTCTTTGACGAGCCATATTCGCCTCTTTCTTTACCGTTAGATCTTCTAGTTCAGGATCTGGTTCTGGTTGGGGTTCTGGTATGCCTTGTGAGGATTTCTTTTCTTTATGTTTTGCTAAAAAATGAAGAAAACCTTTCTTTTTCTTCCCAACACTCGTACCAAAATTTTCCAGCAACTGATCAATGATTCCAACAAAAGGTATTTCAAGCCTCTCTTCTTGTAAGATTTCACCTTCAGAATTGAGTGAATAAAGTCGATAGATTCCGTTTATTTTATTACTCTTCATTCGCTCATTGATGATTTCTAGCCTTGATAACAACTCATCTCGGTACTCAAATGTTTCCTCTTGATTAGTCAGTTGATTGATAATTTTATACATGGTTCTCTCCTTGGTTACTTGATAAGGCTGGAAGAATGAGTTCCTTCATTTCCTGATAGGATAAGCCACTTTCTTCTGATAGTGCCACAAAAAGCTGCGCTTCAAAATCTTTTTCTTGATTTATGTAATTCTTGATTTTTTCATCTGCTGCTTCTTTTTGACGTTGCGCTTTTTCCTTCTCTCTTCTGACTTTCTCAAGCTTAGCTTCAAGTTGTTCTATTTTTTTATTCATTCAATTCTCCTTATTGGTTACTACTGGTTGCGGTTGTTTGTTCAGAGGATGTAGATGTTGTGGTTGATGAAGAGGATACTGGAGTCGAGCTTGAACTGCTAGTATCTGAATAGGTGCCTATACTTTGCCCTTTTGCTTCAGTCAGGACAATAGGCTCAATTTTATTGACCAATAGTTTACCTGATTGTTCTACATAGGTCAATCGAATAGTAGCCTTAGTGATACCAGTAAGCCCCTTAGAATCTCGATTATCTTTTTCTGCTAAATTTGTGCTAGAATATTGAATCTGAGCCAACGCAACTTTATGTGTTTTATCAATGTAGATAGAGCCTGATTCATAAGATTGGTCAACCACATATCCCTTATAGGTCTGGTTAACTGGCTTTTGTTCTTCTTGAATGGTTTCCTGATACATAGAATCAGTCATAAAAGGCTTATAGCGTGGACGATTCTCTTCTAAATCCTTTTTGGTATAGTAAGCAATTAGAAAGTCCTCGACCTGCTGTTCAGTAAGAGATAATTTTTCCTGCTGTTTCTCTTCTGGTTTTTGCTTCGCCTCTTCCTGAACTTGACTATTCTGTCTCAAATTCTGTTGTACTTGAGCAATAGAATAGCCCAGGATAATACATAAAACGGCAGCGACTCCGATAAGGAGTCCCTTTACCATTTTGATTAACTTTTGATTATACATTCTTTTCCTTTCTTATTTAGGGGTAACAAAATAGATGCCTGATTGTGGTGTCAAGGTTCGCCAAGTCATTAGGTATAAACCAGCAAAGTTCATTTCTGACATTAAGAAGCTACCATCACTATTAACATACTCACAGAATCCAAGGTGACCATAGATTGGTGATGCTCCAGCTACACCATTCATGAATACAACTGCAGAACCTGGTTTAGGAGTTGTTGAAATTTCATATCCTTGAGCTTGACCACTATCAACCCATTGATTAGCATTGCCTAAATAGGGATAAATTCCAATCCCAATCTGCGCAAAACGGTTATAGACATACCAAGTACAATTTCCTAGTGCATAGGCATTACCTGGATAACCTTGACCCTCTAGAATTGCTTGATCGGTAGGGAGTCCATATGGAAGTTTGTCTTTATACTCTGCTGGAACTTGTTGGCTCGAAACTCCTGTTGAACCTCCTCCTTTATTTTTTAAGAAATTTAGCCATTGACGAGCTGCAGTTTGTCGTTCTAGAAGCTTATTACCTGGTACTCCCAGCCAAGCATTCAAAAAATCCTCTGCAAGAGCTTCTACGGAACCTGTTGAGGTTACAATTCTTTTAAAAGCTTCTCGTCTAATTGGATCATCTGCTTCTAATAGGAATTTAGTTTGAACTTCCGCAGACCAAATATCTCCATTCATATTTTTTGCAAAATTCCACAATGAAAGAGCACGAGGTCCAGTAAATTGGCCAATCCCAATCCCGATATAGTGTAAACCATTGACCATGTACTCTTTTTTATTTAAACGTAAATTTGGATACATAGCTTGGAAAGCATCCCAGTTACCAACTAGATTTTCTGCAGTTGGTTCTTTAGCAATTTTATCAAACTGATTATTTGTTAGATAGTCTGTTTCATAACGTTTAAAAGTTATGGAACTCTCAATATCATATCCACCCAAAACGGCTGCAATTCCTTCATCTGTTGCTTCTGGTATATTTTTTTTGATCGCTTCTGCAAAAGCTCTCGCACGTTTTCCTTTCTCTCCAGATGTTTCAATGCTACTCACAACAGACGTTGCTTGTGTGTACTCTACACGCTGGAAGTAAAAACCGACATTGACATAAGTCCAACTCTTTTCAACATTACCATCTTTGTCTTTCTTATTTGAACGATCAGGTTCTAGCTTTTGATAATAAACCGTTTGATTTCCTTCAGATGCCACCTTTCCTATGATATCTCCAGATTTGACATGATCTCCTGTTTTGTAACGAATCGTATCTACATTCTTATACAGGAACTTGGAATTCTCATCACTGATTTCTATATCATTACCATTTACTTCAACTTTCCCATCTAGAACTGCTAATAGAGTTTGCCCACCTGTGGCTTGCAAAACAGAACCATTAAAGATCTCCTTCTTAGTTTTATAACCAAAGCGCTCAATAATCTGAAGGGGAGCTTCTGATTCAGGCTGATCTTCTGTATAAAATGGATTATCTAGCTCTTGTAGCAACATATATTTTCCACTATCTCGAGCAATTTCTAAGAGCTCTTTGTACTCTTCTAACTCATCCTCACCCAACTTGTAGAGATCATTTTTAGTATAAAGATCTTTCATTGTTTTAAGATTATCTTTATCCCCATTCAAATTCTTCCATAAGGTATCTAAGTAAAGTTTCCCACGATTATTTTGCGAAAAATACTTGTTCCCGTCTATACGAAGTTTATCTGAAATATCATCATACTTATAGTTCAAGTACAATAGCGGATCATCAATTTTTGTCCAATAATCTACCTTATCATTCGATTTTTCACGATCCAATTTTGAAAGATACAACCAGGTATCATTCATATCAAACTCATCTTGACGGGTAATTCCTGAACTACCAATACCAAGTATTGCCAGAAACAAAAGCAGACCAAAAGCAATCAGATAAGCCTTTAAACCAAACGGATTTTTGATAATAGTTTTAATTGGTTTAGATCCAAAACGATAGATCTTTCTAGCCTTCTTAGTGGCCTTCCCTGTCTTAGAAGCAGCTAAGCGATTTCTATAAGCCTGTATCTGTCGGGATAACTTCCCTTCCCAAGAAAATTCTCTTGGGGTTCGAGTGAAGCCTCTTCCATTAGCCTTATTATAGAACCTATTTCCTAGACTATAGCTTGATTTAACAACTCCTTGACTAAGCTTACCACTATATTTCCCAATCGTTTTAATACGTTTTCCTTGAATCTGAATATCCTGATACTGATTCTTAGTTCGTGCTATATCTGAAAGGGTATCATCCTGATGAGCCGTAGAACTAGCCTGTTGATTAGCAACTCGTTCTACAGATTGTTTGGCTGCACGAAGAAACTTCTTCTTCCGTGATCCACCATTAGCCTCTTGAACAACTTTATAAGTTTTTTTAGAAACTTTTTTCTCTAGCTTTGCTTTATCCAATTCCTGCTTAAGAAAAGCCTGCTTCTTGATATCTTCTGGACGAAGGGCCTTCCCTTCTTTCCGAAGCTCTCTTCCCTGTTTCTGGATATTCTTATACTCTTTTTGGATTTTTTTGACTTTGGCTCTTGAAGCTCTAAATTGTTTACGACTAGTCTTCACTATTTTGCGCTTAGAACGTGATTGTGCTTTTAGCTCTTTCATTCGCATGGCACTATCTTGTTGAACCGTTCGGTAATTCTTACGAACTTTTTCTAGCTTTCGATCTAACCTATGACCGATTGTTTTTGGTCTGCCTTTCTCCTGATCCATAATGAGACTCCTAAGCGTCTGTTGCGACTAAGTTATATAACTTAGTATTCTTAGGTATTGGATTTTCAAATGGCACTACAACTGGCCCTGCTACGATTAAGCCTGTACCTTTAGCTTTTGGCCGAGCCAAGTAGCGAATCTGTTTGTCAGTCAAGTTAACAATCTCTTTTAAGATAGCCAAATCCTGGGGTTTTTGTTTGAGCAAAATCATGAATTCGCTGTTTGACAGCAATTTCCGACCTTCTTCAACAGCAGCTAACGTTTCTACGTTCTGTGTAATTCCTGTTGGAATTGCACCGTATTTCCGAATACGTGAATATAACGTAGTAAAGAAGTCTGCTTGGGCCTTATTTTTAAATAGAATCTGCATCTCATCAAAGTAAACCCATGTAGTACATTTCCCTTGATTCTCTACAATTTGATTCCAAATATAATCCTGAATAACCATCAAAGCGAACGGCTTCAATTTGTGCGACAACTTCTTTAGATTAAAGATAACAAAGCGATGATTAAGATCCACGTTTGTATTGTGAGCAAAAATATCTTGAGAACCATTTGTATAGGTTTCTACCGCCAAAGCTAAATCTTGAGCTTCTGGCTCTGGTTGTTCCTTCAATACCTGATGCCACTCTTTTAACGTTGGAGTAAAATCATCTGTCAAATAGCGCTCATAAGTCACACCTGTTACCCGGTCAATAATCCCAATCTGTGCATCTGTTACCTCAGATAGAATCGATTCAAATAATCCCATCAACAAGTTTGCCTTATCTCCAATCGGATCGTCATCCTCATCGTCCAAACGATCTAGATCCGGTAGATCTAAGAGATTGATATGTGTTTTAGATCCAATCGAAATATCCACCATCTGAGCACCGAAAGCACGGCCAATATCAGAATATTCATCTTCGGGATCCACAATGATTACTCGATCTTCTGGATATTTCAGCAAAGTTGGAATGACTTCTCCACCTTTAATCGTAGTAGATTTACCAGAACCAGAAGAACCAAGTACAACACCTGAACCCGTATTCAGATCACGTTTTCGATCCAGTGTAATGATATTGTTTGATAACTGATTTTGTCCATAGTAGCGAGCAAGTGAGCTGTCAGACTTCAAATCTACGTTGGTAAAAGGGACTTGTGTAGCAATATTAGCTGTTGTCATCTTTCTCATGAAATTCTTCTTCACATTTACGAAGCACTCTCCGATAGGTAGAATCGTATTTAGAGCCTCTTCCTGGTAATAATAAAGATCTTCAAATTCTACCCCTAGCTTCCGTCCAGCACGCTTAATCTTCTGCTCATTACGTTGTAGTTCCTCCTGGCTATCTGCCTTAAAATACACTGCAATCAAACCAGAAAAGATTTTCTGATCATACTCAGTAATCTCATCTCGCCACTTCTTGGTAGCTTCTGAGATTTCTTGGTCACGACCAGCAACCACTGCATCATCAAAGATACCAGATTGAGCAGCCTTCCGTTTAGAACGTAGCTTCCCAATTTCAGCATCTGTTTCTGCATCGTCAATCTTCTCTAAGATTTCAACGTTCTCATAGGGTTCTGCATGGATAGTAATAGCCAGCTCCAGCCCCAGTGTCGTCAAATCTCGAATAAGCCGATCAGACATCCAGTTAGGATAGCGACGTGCATAGAGCACCTTGCACCAACGATCATCTATAACCATCCGTTTTTCCTGAAATTCAATCCGATTTGGAGCAATAAATGATTTCGTTGACAAACCAGATAAAGCAATTTCTCTGTAATCAAAATTGACATACGGGTTATCTCGTAACAATTCAGAAAATACCTTTAGACGATCCAAGCCGTTCATTTCCTTAAATGTAATATCAGATTCCTGAAATTGCGTTCCCAGAGAAACTCCAATATCTTGTAGTAACAACTGAGCCTGTTTTCGATCATCAGCGTTCGTTGAAATGGTCACATACTTATGTACCTCGAAGTTGTTAGCATGTGTTGTAAATCGCTCCTTAATCATCTCATTTAACTCCTCACGATAGTCATCATAGCCATCGTTTGTTTCTTCAAACAAGATATTCTGCAAGGAGTTATCCGATACTCGACGGTTGATTACTAAGAGTTGATAGTTACTGCCCTCATCCAGTGAATTAAGAGCATCCATCGTTGTATCGATGATACTCTCTTTTTCATCTTGTTGAGCTGTCGAGTAAGAGGCATCTCCCAACATAAAGCTACGAGAGTACTTCTCACGTGCAACGTGCATCAATCCATCTTCATGTAGATGTGTGTAATTGATCGTGTTTTGCGTTGTAGGTTTCATCTGGCGACGCAAACGATCAATTTTTTTCTTTTCTGCTTTTTCTAGTTTTTCTCTTTTGCTTTTGAATAAACTCATCTTTCGTATACATTCCTACCTTTCCAAATTCTGTCTCATAGGTTCTTTGTTGGATTCGGAAAAAGAAATCGATTTTTTCTTTAATCCGCATTCGCTTGGTCATGCCTGTACCGTACATTGCCCCAGGAACTACAAATAGAGCATCCCAAAGATAAATATACCAATCAGGTAAACCAAAGAAATAAATAGCAATTGTCCCTGAGACAGCTATTATCAAACACACGTATAGAACAAGCATTCTAGTAGTTAGGCCAAATAGAATTGGCTTGTCCTCATTTTCAAATTCTCTTAAAAATTCTGATCCAATTTTTTTCAATTATTTTCCTTTCATACAAAATCACATCAATTAATCCTAATTTTTCTAGATATGGATTATACTCCTAAAAGTTGTTTGGCTTTTCGACCAGACCCAATCATTACAAAGATATAGATAACTCCCTTAGCAATTGAAGCAAAGGCTGTTCCCCAGGAATCACTGGAACCAGTCGTAACCTTTAGGATATCTGCTGCAACGATTGAATCGTATACAACAGAAACAATAATTAGGATGACACCAATAAGGGCAGAGGCCGCAAAATATTTCAAGAAGTTAATCGTAACAGAGCGTAAGGAATCCATCATAAAGAACGCTACTAACAATGGAGCCATGGCTTTAAGCATATACAGATCCAAGTAACGTAAGAAAACAATAATCCCTAAAATAATGTTAGCCACTCCACTTACAGCTTTTCCAACTAAAGTAATGATAGCTTTTTCAAACATTCCTTTCCCACCAGAAATATTAGAATCAATGGTTGTTTTAACGGTAGGTGTTACATGAGCAATCACTTTCACAACAATATTAAGTAATTCCAGAATGGCATCACAAATCTGAGATGAAGCAGAGATCATAATGAAAGCAAATAAATATTTCATTAAAGCCTCTAACCAAATCTTCTGTGTTAATGCACCTCCCCTTGACTTGACCATTTGTGACCACGATGCCATTTCAAACCAGAAAAAAAGACCTAAAAGGATATACCCAATAGGCCGGACTGCATCAGCCATTATGTTTACAGCTTGGTTTGTTGCAGAGCTGTAACTAGAAAGAGAGCTTGTCAGCTCTCTAATATCTAAATTCATAGGCTACTCCTAAAATTTTAGCTGAGATAATGCTGCAACGATTGCGGCTGCAATTCCTGCAGAAGCCACGGCCAAAAATGCACCATTAATCATAGAATCAGAACCATCATCCTGTCTTTGCTTATCTTTATTCTTTCTTCCTTGGATATAGTCAACTGAACCATTCCAGATCCAAATAAGACCTGTAATTGTTCCAACTACGCCTAGACCAGTAATAATTTTTGTGATGATTTCCATTTGTTTTACCTCTTTTAATTTTTTTATAACAAAAAGCACTGCAGATATTTCTACAGTGCTAAACACGATGCTATTTTTATAATTCTTCAAATTCTTCACGATAAATCGTCCGAACAGTAGCTACTAGAATACTGAGGCCAATAATAATTGGAACTTCAAAATTCGGATATGGGAAAAATAACCCTCCTCCTTTTGGTGCATCAACCACTTGACCAGCAGTAATAAGTGAATCATGGGACATTCCTAAAATATGCGGTGTATACCATCCAAAAATATTATCAATTATGTTTTCGCTTGGGAAATTGAATAGATGATGAATGATTGCCATTCCCCCAATCAATACGATTGTTATACATATTTTAGCTATAACCCACAGAATAAACATACCAATAGTGGATTTTACAACATTAATACACCAAAGAACGATATAAAAGGGAGCTGTAAAAATTCTAATGATAGCTACCCATAACCAGGAAAAATCATTCCCAAATTTCATAATTCTACTCCTCCACGATTTACCGTTATTATACCATAAAAATAGCTTATTTCAAAGGTTCCTAGAGTATTCTAAGCCTCTTTTTTCTTGCGCTTGCTGTAGAGCAAGCCTGTAGCAACACTTCCCATTGCTAGAGCAGCCAATAGTAAATCTGTAGAATCCTTCTCCCCTGTTGAAGGCAAGCTTCGTTCTGGTTGTTGCGGATGTTCTTCAGGAGTTTTTGGCTCTTCTGAAGTATGAGTCACAGCCGTATTGGAAACAATTTCCACACCGTTAACTGTATGATAGTAAGTATTTTCTACTGTTCCTGACTGAATGCGTGTCATTTGTAGATATACTTCTGCTTGAAACTCTGATGTCTCTAAAATTGACTTCAAGAAAGTATCATCAAAGCTAATATCTACTTTACCTTTAGCCTTGTCTACTACTTGACTGGTGAACTTAGTTAATTCATCACCAGCTTTGAATTTTTGACCGTCACTTGTTTCAAAATCTACAGCAGCAAATACCTTGTAAACACTCTGATAATCATCATGTGTTTCATCGTAGTCATCGCTAAATTTATACTCAAATAGCTGTTCTGAGCGATCTTTTGGCACTAGTGAACCAACTAATTTGTAATTAAATGTTTGATTCAGTTTGACCTCTTTTCCATCCAAACTTTCTTTGCTTAGATGGTCAATCACTACATCTTTCTTCGGTTCAATCTTCGGAACATTATTAACTACTGTTTCAGTCACATAGGCCATACCAAAATCAATTTGATAAGCTGTATTTTCATACTTACCACCTGTTTGACCCAATTCCTTCTTAACAGTCATTGGATTAGTAATCGTCAGAACTTCTCCAGTTTGAACGTAGGTCTTGTAGAATTCCTCTGGATTCTCTGCCTCAAATACTTGAATCGCTCCTTTCGGAGTGAAATTGCTAGACTTCAAGGCTTCTTGTACACCTGATGGAGCTTTTTCTAGACTTTCATAAAGAGCCATTTTCAAACCTTTAACCACTTGACCTTTAGAATCAGTCACTTGAACACCATCTTGATTGATCGTAACAGCTTTTTCTGGATAATCATCAACAATGTAGAAGCCTTTACCAATACGATCTTTATCTACTTCAATGCCCTTGTATTGGCTATAATCTGCAGTTACCTTGTAGTAGTTTACAGATCCTGCCAAGACTTGTTTCCCATCGATGTTGACACCTGCCTTGTTCAGATTCTTCTTGCTCGGTTTAACAGTAGGAACATTATTTACAACTGTATCAGTTTGATATCCGTTACCAAAATCAACTTGGTAAGCCGTATTCTCAAATGATTTTCCTGTATTTCGTAGTTTCTCCTTAGTTACCATTGGATCAATAATTGTAACAGATTTTCCTGTTTTGATATATTGGTTAAAATAAGCTTCTGGATCATCCACTAAAAATACTTGGAAAGCTCCCTTAGGCTTAATTTCAGAACTATCTAGAAAGGCTTTAACCTTATCATTATCAACAGATTCAATAGAATCGTACTGATACACTGAAATACCAGAAACTTCTTTTCCTTCACTATCAATATAACGAATATTTGATTGATTAATAGTCACTGCTTCTTCTGGATAATCATCAATTGCACCAAAGCCTTTTAGAATAGCAGATGGATCTGCCTTTATCCCTTTATACTGATCATAATCCAGGGTTATATGATAGTAATTTGTTGAACCAGCTAGAACTGTTTTTCCATCAATAATAACACCATCCTTATTATGATTGTGTTTAAGAGGCTTGATTAAGTTGTTATTTGGATTGTCTGGATCATTCGGTTTACCTGGTGTTGTTACCTTAACAATATTTGAATAAGACTCAAACTCATTGTTTAAGTTCAAATGGAAGTTATTCTTATAGGTTGCACCATCATTTGTTACTGTACCGTAAACCTTAAGAACTGGTACAGTATATGCTTTAGTTAAATTTGCATTAACTTTAGCTAACCCCTCAGACTTCAATACACCTTTTAATTGATGTTTAGACCTGTTGTAAGTCACTGTAAAATCTGAATTTTGAGCAATTGTTTTCGCTAAATCAAGGAGATACCCTTGAGGTAGGTTATCTGTTAATTCATAAATCGTAGTTTCTTTACGGTTCGCTGCGAGAGGTTTAGTTTCAAGTTCCCAAACAACCTCAGAGAGTTTAGGTACAGATGAATTATTTACATTTGTACCCCCAGAGTTCTTAACTAACTTTTCTACGGTCGGGGTAGTTCTCAAGCGAGTATACGTTACCTCAACACTTCGTGGTTCAATCTCATTAGGAACAACACTTAACTCAGGTTTAGGAGGTTCTTTTGGCAAAGGAACCTCACCTGTATCAGGTACTGGTGGAATTTCTGGTAATAACGGCTTAGGTGTAGGTTTCTCAATAGATTTTTTATCCTTTTGAATTAAGTTTAGTGGAATTGGTGTTTTTAGTGGAGTCGGTGGAACTAACTGATCAACTACCGATTTACCACCCCATAATGTAAAACCATACGCAGATTTGAAAATTTCATGATCTGATGTCGGAGCTTTACCTGCTTGTGCATCAGATTTATGCCAGTACTCTCTGTATGCTGCGGAGGCAGACTCTGAATAAGGAGTTAATCCCCAATCTGCATTAGCTAGGTACTGAATACGGTGACGTGTACCCTTACCTGCACTCGCATATGTCCCTGATGGTGCACTTCTATCAGAGTCGTTATCTCCATAGATAGGGTCTCCCTTTCTAAAGCGATTTAACCCACTAGCGTCATCGTGGTCAACTACCCCTGTTGTGTATACACCTGCCCAGAAAGTTTCTCCTCTAACAACTTTCTCTTTTACATTAGAACCTGGTGGGTTTAAAACAACTCCAGTAGAGTTATCTCCATAAGTATAACGGTTCGCTTGGTTGAAGTCTAAGTCTGAGAACATGTTTACTAATCCCAAATTCAGTGGTTTCTTAGTTTTCTCATCAAAGAAGTTAATATCCCAATCTACATTTAAATAATTTTGAGCATGTAAACCAATAGGAGATATACCTGTACCTGAATTTTGGTTCTTATTCCACCATACCCACAGACGAGTGTAAACTTCTGGGTTATTTGGTAGCTTATGTTCTGGGGTAGGTGTATTTCTAGAAACAAAAGATGCTGAGATAATTTTACCAGTATTCGTTGTACCTATGTTATGTAACGTAAATTTGGAACCTTGCTGAATACCTCTAATAATTTTACCACCGTAAGAGCGGACTTCGTCATTAACCGAGCGTGTATCCTCTTGCAGTTTCTCATCTAACGACATAGTAGTTGCAGAAGTTGCACCTAATACCCCATTTACCGTTTCAAGCGTTTTATCTCCATCAAATATAGCAGTCAACTTAGAATAGTAGTTCATTGAGCCTCTTTTTGACTCATCAAAATCACCAACTACCTTAACGCCATTAACCTCCCCCCTTGAAGTTAAAGAATTGTACTCAGCAACCTTCTTCTTGTACTCTGCTAAATCTTTCTCGTATTTCTCACGAGCTTTTTGATAATCACGCATATCATCATTATATTTAGACGTAGCTTTAGCATTTTCCTTATCGATCTCACTATTCTTAGCGTTTAACTCAGCTAAAGCTTTCTCATAAGCAGCTAAAGCTTCTTTGTTAGCTTTAAGAATACCTTCGTTTTCTTTTTTACGAGCTTCTACTGCTTGCGCATAAGTTTCTTTATTGGCAATGTTATTTTTACCAATCTCTTCATTCTTACGCTTTGCTTCTTCTAAATCCTTCTCATACTGAGCCAACTGCTCTTTATACTTACTTAAGTCAGCCTCAGACTTCCCTTTTTCAATAGTCCACTGGTTTAAAGCTTCTTCATAAGCTTTCTTTGCATCTGCATTTTCCTTATCAATAGCAGCATCTTTCTCAGCTTTTTCTTCTACTGCTTTTTCATAAGTGGACTTAGTAAGATCGTTTTCTTGTTTGATACGCTCATTCTCTTTTGCTACACGCTCTTTCTCAGCTTTTAAACGCTCATTCTTTTCTTGATTTTCTTTATCAATCTGAGCATTTTTAGTAGTAGCATCTGCTAAGTCTTTCTCATACTGAGCTTTCGCTTTGTCATAAGAGTCTTGCTTTTCCTTGTTCTCAGTAGTAATCGTTTTAATCTCTTCTTTACGAGTTTCTACTTCCTTTTTGTACTTCCCAGACTCGTCTACAATAGTAGTTGCTTGCTTGTCGTAACTAGACTCAATCTCAGCAGTTTTCTTAGCTAACTCTTCAGAATTAGTCACCAAACCACCATCAACTTCAGTTTCTTTTACAATTAAACCTGCTTCTTTTGCAGCAGATACCGCAGACTCTACTTTCTCTCGGTTAACAGTAACTTCAACAGAACCTATTAATTTTTCTGAACTACCTTGGTCGTTTGTAGAATCCACCGTTGGGGAGTCTTGTAAACTTTTTGCATTTGTAGCAGGATTTGGATTTACTCGTTCATCTGCTCTAACTGGACTAGTCATCAAACCTAAGGCAGCTAGACCAAGAATTACTCCACACGTTCCCCATCGTCTTGTTTTTCGGATTGAACCGAAAGCTCGTGTCTCATTATTAAATTTCATTTTTTTCTCCTTAATTTTTAATATAGTATTTAATATTATTCACTTTCGACATAATTTGAAGGAGCTCTCGCCCTAAAATATATAATTCCCATTTCTTTCTCCATTCAAAAAGGCACCAAGAAACCTTGATGCCCTTAAAAAATTTAATTTTCCTTAAAATTGTCGTTTTATTTTCAACAAACTTAAAAGTGAGATAGTTACCATCCCCAAGAACCAAAGACTAGAAGATTTTTCTCCTGTCTTAGGTAATTCGTATGTTGCAGCGGGTGCTTGATAGACTGGATCTTTGACTTTTGTAACTTGATTATTAACCTGATCTTGCACATACTTTACAATTTTGCCATTTTGAATCACTGGAACTGGATGTCCTCCAGCTTGCTCAATACTTGATTTCTGAACCTCTAACTCTTTTTGATGCTCAATTTCTTGTTGTGCTTCCAGATAATCACGATAAGCCGACAATAACTCTTTATGAGCCTCCAATACCTTTCTTTGGTCTGCTTTCGCAGTTTCTAGTTTTGCTAGTGCTAATTCTAGAACTGATTTCTTTTCTTTCAAAACTTCTTGAGCAGCTTCAAGATTAACTTTTGCCTTTTCTAAGAGCTGAGGAGCATTCTTCAAAACTTCCACTCGCTCTTTTGATGCTTTCAAGGCTTCCGTTGATGCTGAAAGTATGGCTTGGCGATTGAGGATAAGTTCTTTAATTCGATTAAGTTCACCTTGTTTAGCAATCAATGCCTCTTTCTCAGCAATCAAAGCTTCATTCAGCGATTTCCATTCAGTTTGTTTTTCATCTAGTTTATCTTTAGCTAACGCAAGTACTTCACGTTTGTTTTGTACATCCGCATTCAACTGTTCCAAAGCCTCTTGCGCTTGTTTATTTTCTAATCCAGCTTTTTTAAGGTTTGCTTCTGCCTGCTTCAACTTAGCTTCTACTTCTGGAGTTTTTAAACTAATATTCTGAATCTCATTACGATTAGTCACTGCATTTTGCGCAGCATCTTCTGCTTGAGTATATTCTGTCTGTGCTTGTGCTTTTCTAGCTTGAGCATCCTTATGATTCGTTTTCGCAGTCTCATAAGTATCCTGAGCCTGTGCCACAGAATTTCTAGCTACTTGAATTCTTTCCTGAAGACTAGCTAGATTGTTCTTAGTATCAACTTTAACATTTTGATGGAAACCATTTTTCAGCAAATCAATTGTTTTAGAATCTGTTCCAACATAGTGCATCGCAATCAACCCAAGACCTGTCTTTCGAGTTGCTACACCAATATACTGTAGCGTGACTGACTTACGATCAAGTCCTGCAAAGTTTAAAGCATGACCCCAATCAGCATGCTTATCATAAAACAGCATCATAATAATATTGTTGTATGCCTGTTGTTTCAGATCAGCTAATGTTACTACATCATCTGCATTTTGAAAACCTATGTTTTCAGCAAGCAGACCTTGATTACCTTGATTTAAACCAACTTCTTTCGCAACAGTGTTCAAAGCATCTAGGTCATGGCCGTACTGATTAGTAGATAGTTGAGTTGCTTTCTGTGCCACTTTCTGCATATCTCGATTCACTAAGACTGGAATATCATCTGTTCCCATCAATCGACGGAAATCATTAATCAAATGTGCATTGAAAATGGCAAGTTCATCTTGTACTTCAGCAGATAAATGATTGACATCAGCAATCACAGTCTTTTTATCTGCTTCACTCTGCTTAAATGGAGAGTTTGGATTACCGTAATAAGTTTCACCACCATCTGGCGAGCTAAATCCAGCAGCAGTCATTCCTTTCTTGGCAATTTCTTGTAACTTATTTGAATTTTCTTCAGTGGGGTTATTGAAGTAATCCTTTAAAGCTTCTACATAGCCAGCAGGATAAGTGATAGAGGTCGTTGTCAAACTATCCAGAATACTTTGAGCCTTAGATAGATTCTCTTTAGCTACTTGATACTGATTTTCAGCGTTAATAGCTTGAGTGGTTGCTTGATCTAGCTCCTGCGCTTTCACCAACCTAGTTGCTTCTGTACTCGTTACCTCTGCTTCTGCCTGTTTCAGTTTAGAAGCACGTTGATCATCTGCTTTTTGAGCAAGTAGCAAATCTTGTCGAGCTTGTGATTCAGCTTCTTCGCTCATTTCTAAGTTTCGCTTAGCTGCTTCAGCATTAGCAACAATGCCTGCAACTCCAGTTCCGTCTAAAATCGCTTGTTTTTCAGCTACAATTTGTTCTGCATCTGTAACTTCTTTTGTTTTGGCATCAAGCTTTCTCGTAGCTTCTTTGACATTTGCTTCCTGAACAGTAACATTCTTTCCAACTAGCTTTTGTTGCTCTTTAGAAGTGGATAGTTCTTCTTGTGCCTTCTTCTCAGCAGCCTCTTTTACAGAAACATCTTCTTTTGCATCCTGGATATTTTTAGGAGTAGCTTCCTGGACAGCTTTCTCCGCTTGAGCAACAGCTTCTGTAGCTTCTCCAACTACTTTCTCAGCATTGTTCACCTCATTTTGAGCTGTGTTTACAATCTCCTCACGTTTTTTTACAACTGTGTTTGTCTGATCCACATTTGCTTGGGAGATGGCAACATCAGTTTCTGTAACTGTTTTTTTAGTTGCTGTCTTCTGTTGGCTCCCTGAAATTGGCTCTGTAGGCTTTAATTCTTCTGCGGAAGCTTGAGTCGTTGCTCCAACCGCTGCCGTTGCGATTGCGCCAGCCAATAAAACTTTCTTAACTTCATTCATCATTTCCATTTGATTTCTCCTTTTTGATATTACTTAAAACAATGCTTATTTGAATAGTCTTTTAGTTCTCGTGAGATTTTATCAGACAATTTATTTGGGATAAAAATCATATATACTAGAATCCCAGAGGCTAAAAAAATAACTGTAAATATTATCTGTATAATACTCATTTCTTCACCTTTTCATAACATCACCTATCTGCTTTCAGCAACAAAGAAACATTTCCTTGCTCCCCAAAACAGATAGATGAGGACTCTATCTGTTAAATTTTAACGCTAGGTCGGTGATAACCTTTACCGGTTAGCTGTAAGATTGATTTATTTCCTTGTTTAATTCGTCTGGCAACTAAAATGTCTCCACGTTTAATGGTGCGTATATCTCTATAGATTTTAGAGTAATCTGCAATCATTTCAACGGTTTGAAGTTTTCCTGCCACATATCCTGTTTTAGGAATAAGACCATACTTACTAGTTAATTTCATTTCTTCACCACTTGCAAGCCGTGCGGTTGCATCACCTTGCAAACCTAGTCGTCTTAAGTCAGTGAGTGTAACCTCACTAGTTGATTTTATTTGATTCATATTGTCCTCCTTTTTGAATCAAAGGCTGATTTACAGCCATGCCGAGTTGATGCCGTACATCTCTACTGTGTTTTTTACGCACGATTTATAGTTTAGAAATCGCAAACTCTTTCGTCTTACGGGACAAGTCAACCGTGACTTTACATAATGCAGTCAGCACTAGATATACTTTCTAGATACACACCGCCCCTATTCTTCTTTTTATGCCTAGACTGCGCTAATCGGGACAGTGGGGATATTCAATTTTCAAAGGTCATGAGTAGTTTTATGACTTGCTCAGGTCAGATAGTACATATAAAAACTACTCTATGAATAGTTTATTTTTAATGATTTCCAATACACTTTCTAGCGTTACTGTTGTAAATCGCAAGTAACCCATTAAAAACATATTCAGCAATCACTTCTGATGAACGGGCAAATCGCATATTTTCTAAAGCATATCGATAGCGTTCTTCAAATGGTATCATGATATAGGCTGCCATCGTATCTGAGTAATTTTCTTCTAAAAGTTGAGAATAAACTAAATCATAAATATAATCCTTATCATACTTGCTAGCTTTATCAACTTTTCTGGAAAATCTGTCTTGTTTATTATTTTGGGAATTTCTCGGGAACCTCTCCTCGTCCTCCTCAGAATTAACTAATTCAGTGTCTTTATTATTAGTCTCACTATATTCAGTATCGTTAGGGTCTAAATTTGACACCAGCCTCGTATCAATCTGATACCCCCCTAGTGTTTTTTTGACACCCCCCTGGTCTAAATCTGACACCCCCCTAGTATCAGATTTGGAATCACCTGATTTATCTACCATTCTATCAACTGTATCATCTTGCAAGAGGCCAAGGTAAATTCGATTAGCTAAATTTCCTGATTTACTTGTGGATTGTTGAATCTCATGAATTAATCCATACTCTGTGAGTTGCTTCTTAATTCTTAATAGGGTAGATTTTGAACAGTTAAGGATCTTCATCAAATTAGAATTAGAATATACCAAATAGATATTTCCATCTTCATCAATCCAATTATTCTTGAAAGAAAGATCTAGTCTATCTTTAAGCATAGCATAAGCGACTTTTGCATCTAACCTCATATCTTCATAAATAGGATTTTCAAACAAAACCTTTGGTAAGGCATAAAAGCGATCAGATGTCTGATAATGGCTGGCACTAATAAACTGAATTTGTCTCATCAATTACACCTCTTTCAGTCTAAAGTCACCGTTCACGTTAAATCCTATCAATCCAAAGGCCTCAAGTTCTTCTATACTTGTTATTATTTCTTTTCGTGTTGAACCTGTTTCCTTCATCAAAAACTGGATTATCATCTCTCTTGAAAATCTCTCCTTACTTTTTCGTCTCATAATTTTTCCTCCCAAAATACAAAAAAGAACTAACGGATTTTTCCGTTAGTTCAATATTTTCTATTTATCTCAAAACACTAGACACTTACTTTTAGTTTTATTTCAAATTAAGATGAAATGTAAACGTACTTCCTATTCCGTGCTGGCTTTCTGCTGTTATTTCACCACCTAGTTGATGAGCTAGTTCTCGCGCAATCGCAAGTCCTAATCCATGGCCACCTGTCTTCATATTACGCGACGTTTCTACACGATACAGTCGGTTAAAAATTTTTTCCAAATCTTCAGGAAGAATACCTTGACCCTCGTCTTTCACACTGATTATCAGCTCTTCTTCTGTTAATTGAGCAAGAACTTCAATCCTAGTTCCAGGTTCTGAATATTTAAATGCATTGTTTAACAAATTGACTAGAATACGAGAGAGTTTGTCATAATAACTCTTGATTTTCGCAGACTCAGGCTTTACTTGAATGTAGACATCTCGCTCCTCTTGTTCAATCTGAAGTTGAAATTCACTCATCGACTCAATCAACAGCTGATCTAAAAACACATCTTCGACTTCTTCGTCAGCTATATCTTGAGGCTGAGCGTTAAGAGTCAAAACATCCAATTCCTCGACTAGCTTGTTTAAACGCTCGGTTTGGCGACCAATCGTGGTTAAGTAATGGAGTCGTTCCTCTTCCTTGATTACTCCATCTAGAATTCCTTCCACAGTAACCTGAATGGAGGTAATCGGAGTTTTAATATCGTGAGAGAGCTGAGCAATCATCATTCTCTTTTCTTGCTCACTCTCATCAAGTGATTGAAAGGTATCTTGTAAATTGCGGGACATGTCATTAAAAGCCTGGCCTAACTCTTGAAATTCTATCGGCCCTTTGGTTTCAATTTCTGTACTGAAATCTTTGCCAGCTATATTCTGAGCTTGTTTTTTCAAATGTTTCAGAGAAGAAAAAACAGGTGACAAAAGAAAGATGCTCACTGCAGCGCCAATGAAACTAGCAATCAAGGTCATTCCAACTAGAAAGTAAACTTCACTTTTCTCAATCAACATTCGTTGGACTGCCCAGAAAACGACCAAAATCGTTAGTAGAGTCGAAACTAGATACCCCACTAAAATATAGCTTTTTAATTTCATTTTTTACCTCTCGGTCTTTCCATCTTATAGCCCAATCCCCAAACAGTTTTGATAGCAGGAGTGTTTAAATTCGTATACTTACTCAACTCTTGTCTCAAAGCATGAATATGAACATTGAGTGTATTGGTATCATCCACATAGTCCTCTTGCCATACCTTCT
>ERZ772906.455-NODE-455-length-24317-cov-7.647350_pt1 | contig 24317 bp, 34 predicted proteins | sample MGYA00511338_ERZ772906 | MGnify/ENA primary metagenome ERZ772906 (study PRJEB29015, sample SAMEA2738076) | human oral metagenome | biome: human oral; feature: human-associated habitat; material: saliva | place: China | collected 2212 ... | reverse complement strand
TTTTAACTGTGTTTGCTGTATTTTTTGTTGTTGCTTGTGGTAACAAAGAAGATGCTAAAATTAATAAGGAAGAAGTTCTTCAAAAAAATGTTGAAGCCACTAACAATATAAAAAGTGGGAATAAATTAGTAACTGCTAAGGTAGAAATTGAAGGTGGGCAAACTATAGAATATACATTTGATATTTCACTTATCAAGGACCCTTTTGCTTTGAAAACAATTTTAGGAGCAAAAGGAGAAGATGTTAAAATAACTACTTTTATAAAAGATGGTATGATGTATGTAACTAGTACTGAAGATGATACTTGGGAACAACAAGCTATTCCTGAAGAAACTATTGAAGGATATAAAAATATATTAAATGATTCTATTGAAATTTATGAAGTACTAAAAGATAATTTAGACAAGATTAGTATTAAAGAAGATGGTGGAAATTATATTATTTCTGCTGCTAAAAATTCTGATTTTCTTAATGAATATCTAAAAAGTTCGCTGTCTGATACAATAGGACAAAATACAGATTTAAAACCTAATAATGCTACTCTAGAATATATAATTGATAAAGAGACATATTTTACAAAATCTTTAGTTTTAACTTTTGATGCTGAAGTTCAAGGACAAAAATTAAAAGCAAAAACAGAAACTACTTTTTCTAATATTAATAATGTTGGGGAAATTACTGTTCCTGAAGAAGCTTTAAATTCAAATAATTAATAAATAAAAAAAGGAGAAAGATAATGAAAAAATCTTTAAAGAAAATTCTGTTTACTATTTTAACTGTGTTTGCTGTATTTTTTGTTGTTGCTTGTGGTAACAAAGAAGATGCCAAAATTAACAAGGAAGAAGTTCTTAAAAAAGCTGCTGAAGTTGCTAACGATATAAAAAGTGGAAATAAATTAGTAAACACTATAATGGAAATTAAAGGTGGAGTAACTGTAGAGTATATAATTGATAGTTCTATTATCATAGAACCTTTTTCAATGAAACTTACTTTAGAACAAAAAGGTCAAGATGCTAAAGTAACTACTTTTGTGAAAGATGGTATAATGTATATGAGTAATCCTGTGGATAATACTTGGGAAAAACAAGCAGCTACTTTTGAAACTATTGAACAATTTAAAAATGCACTAGATACTTCTACTGAAATTTATAATATGTTAAAAGATCATTTAGATAAAGTTGATATTAAAGAAAAAGATGGAAACTATATTATTACTGTTCCTAAAAATTCTGATTTTATTAAAGAATCTCTAAAAGAACAAATGAATTCTATTGTAGGACAAAGTCCTGATTTTAATCCCGATAATGTTACTTTCGAATATCTAATTGATAAAGAAACTTATTTCCCAAAAGTTTTATCTTTATCTTTTGAAGCAAAACTTGATGAGCAAGATGTTAAAGTAACAACAACTAATACTCTATCTAATATTAATAGTGTTGGGGAAATTACTGTTCCTGAAGAAGCTTTAAATTCAAATAATTAATTAAATAAAAAAGGAGAAAGAAAATGAAAAAATCTTTAAAGAAAATTCTGTTTACTGTTTTAACTGTATTTGCTGTATTTTTTGTTGTTGCTTGTGGTAATAAAGAAGATGCCAAAATTAATAAGGAAGAAGTTCTTCAAAAATCTGCAGAAGCATATAAGAATATTAAAAGTGCAGATATGTTAATTAATCTTAAAATGGAACCTAAAAAGAGTGGTCAACCTATGGAACTTACAATGGACGTCTCTATTACATTAGAACCTATTGCTATGAAAATGTCTATGGATATTAAAGATCAAAATGTAAAATTAAATTCTTTTATAAAAGATGATATTATGTATATTCAAAATCCTATAGACAACAGTTGGATTAAACAAGCTCTTCCTGAAGATGTTAGCAATCAATTTAAAAATATGGTAAATAGTGAAGATGAAACTTATGAAGTTCTTAAAAATAACTTAGATAAAGTTAATATTAAAGAAGAAGGTGGAAACTATATTATTTCTGTTACTAAAGATACTGATTTCCTTAAGGAAGCTATAAAGAAGCAAAACTCTAAAGTAAATATGGCTGGACAAAACCTAGATTTAAATGTTGATAATGTTACTTTAGAATATGTAGTAGATAAAGAAACTTATGATACAAAATCTTCAGTTGTAGCTTTTGATACTAATATTCAAGGTCAAGATGTAAGAATGACAGTAGACTCAGCTTTCTCTAATGTCAATAACATAAAGGAAATTACTGTTCCTGAAGAAGCCTTAAATGCAACTGCTACACCTGCAAACTAATGATTTAAAAATGGTGCTGATGAATTTTTTCATCAACACCATTATTTTTTTAATTAAATATAGCTTCAACAAAGTCTTTAGCATTAAATTCAATTAAATCTTCAATTTTTTCACCAAGACCTATAAATTTAATAGGTTTTTTTAATTCCTCAGAAACAGAAAATACTATTCCACCTTTAGCTGTTCCATCAAGTTTAGTAACAATGAAACCTGTTAAATCAGTAACTGAGTTAAATTCTTTTGCTTGATTTAATCCATTTTGCCCCGTAGTTCCATCAATAACTAATAGAGACTCATATTCTTGTTCACCAATCTTCTTTTTGATGATATTATTTATTTTTTCAAGCTCTCTCATAAGATTAGCTTTATTATGTAATCTTCCAGCAGTATCTATTATAACAACATCTGCTTTTGTTGCTTCTGCTTTACTTAAAGTATCATATACAACAGATGCAGGATCTGCTCCTTCTCTTCCTTTAACTATATCAACATCTGCTCTTCTTGCCCATTCTTCAAGTTGTTCAACTGCTGCTGCTCTAAATGTATCTCCTGCTCCTAAAAGAACTTTTTTTCCAAGTTTCTTGTATTTTAATGCAAGTTTTCCAATAGTTGTAGTTTTTCCTACTCCATTTACTCCCACAATTAAAATTACATTTATTCTATTATCTTTTAAATGAACTTTACTATCTTGAGATAATAAGAATTCTGACATTAAGCCTTTTAAGATTTCATAAACTTCTGATGTTTCAGAAATTTTATTAGCTTTGACTTTCTTTTCAAGGTCATTTATTAAATTTGTTGTCATACCAAGTCCAACATCAGATTGTATCAATAAATCTTCAAGTTCTTCATAGATAGAATCGTCAATTTTACTTTTTGAAGTAAATATATTTTTTAATTTTGAAAAGAAACCTTCCTTACTTTTTGTCAATCTTTGAGAAATATTTACTTTTACAGGTTCTTCAACCTTAGCAACTTCTTCTGCAACTTCATTTTCTACTTTTTCTATATTCTCTGTATTTTGTGTATTTTCTGTGCTTTCTACTTTTACTTCTTCTTTTAGTTCTTCTTTTTTCTCTTCAACTTTTTCTACTTCTTCTGTCTCTACATTTTTGTTTCTTCTAAAAAGTTTATCAAATATCCCCATTTAATCCTCCCTTATTCTTAGTAACTTTTCCAATCTATTCCCTGTCCAAAGAAATTTTCAGGGAGATTCACATGTATTTCACCAGTTTTTATATTATAGTTCCAACCACCATCGTTTGTTGGTTTTCTAAAACTTGTAACTATTGTAACTTTATTTGTTTTAGGTAGATCCTTATAACTTGGAGTTGAAGGCATTGTACTTTCCTTTAAAAAGTCTTTAAAATAGATTCTTTCTCCATCTTGTTCAAAAAAGATTTGTTCTAGCTTTTCATCTGTATTTACCAATTCTAAATTCGGAAAAGTTCCAGTGGCTCTATAATATTCATCAATAGCTATTCTTACATTTTTGATATCTTTTATCATTATTTTTGGTAATTCAACTTCGTCATTTGTTTCTCTAAATACTGAAGTTAAAACATATATTAGAAAAATAACAAAAGGTATTAATGTTAGAAAAGAAAGTGTTGATATTTTTTCAAATAAAGATTTTTTCTTCTTTTTATTTTTCATACTATCTTCTAGGTTTTATAAAGGCTTTTCTGATAGAGATTTCTATTTCTTCTGCTAAAGTAACTTCTATCTTTAAAGGTCCTCTTTTAACTGAGACCCAACCTAAACCTTTAAATACTAGCTCCTCTCCTGTCTTAATTGTTAAAGTTTTAGTAATTTTTTTATGTTTATTATATTCATCTCTACAACATTCACAAGGTATGTCAAAGAAGTTTCCTTCTTCAAGTTCCTTAGCTCTTTCTATTGTTGTTTCATGGAATTTAACATCTTTTGCTGCATAGATAGCAAATATAGGTTTTACTTCTTCATCATTTAAAACTCTAATTTTTACTAAATTATCTATCATTATTATTCTATCATACTTAGCTTTAAATGTTTTTCTTGAAATTTCTCCAGCTGGAATAATCTTTTGAGCACAGCTATCACATAATAAATCTGATGCTCTTCCTTCAGGGATTAAACCTGGAGTATCATATAAACCAATATTTGTAAATGGTATCATATTTAAAGTATTTTTTATTGTAGTACCTGGATACTTAGATACTGTAGCTATTCTCTTTCCTAAAAGTCTGTTGATAACACTAGATTTACCAACATTAGTAACACCTATAACCATAGCATTAACTCCGTCAGGATAGAAATGTTTTATTTTCTTGAAAATTCCATTTACACCATAACCATTTTTTGTACTAACTATAGCTATGTCTAAAGGAGCGATACTTTCTTCTGCAAGTCTATCTTTTACCCAATTTGCAACTTCTGATGGATGTTTTTCATCAGGTATCAAATCAAGCTTATTTACAACAACAATAGAATCTTTTTCTCTTAAGATATCTAAAATTTCAACATCAAATGAACCTTCAAAGTCAATAATATCAAAAACTGCTATCACTAGCTTAACATCATCTAAAAGTTTTCCAACTTCCTTTTTATAGTCTTCTCTTGTCATTTTATTTGTTGAATATTTACCATAGTGCTTTAGTTGAAAACATCTTTGGCAATATGTATCTTCTTTACTGTCAATAGATTTAGGTGTATATCCTTGCAAATCTTTATCAGTATTTTGTAATTCTATTCCACAACCTACACATTTTTTCGTCATAAAATCTCCTTCCTAACAAAGCCCTTCGTACACATCTAAGAGCCCTACAACTTTTAAATCTAGAAGTCTTGCAAGATATTCTTTTGGCATTCCATTTTTTAACATATAGATACAAAAAGAATGTCTTAAAGTATATGGACTAATCTCCTTGTTTAAATTAGCCATTTCGCCATATTTATTAATAAGCCTTCTAACAGAACGATCTGTTAATCTTTCATTAGAATTATTAGTGAAAATAATATTAGGATTATAATCTTCTTTAAATTTTTCTTTTTTACTGTTTAAAAACTTTATATAAAACTCCTTACAAGTTTCACTAAAATACATAGTTTTTGAAAGCTTATTTTTTAAAATATAGATTTCTCTTTTTTCTAAATTGAAATTTACTTCACCTAATGAAAGTAATTCTGCAACAGTCATACCACTTGAATAAAGAAGTTCAAACATAAGTCTATCTCTTAGAATATTGAAATTTTCTCCTTGCATTGTAGCTCTTACAAGATTAATTTCTTCAGGACTTAGATATTCAATCTTTTTCTCATTATTCTTTTCACTTTCTATTAATATCTCAGAGCCTTTTTCCTTTAGTCCCTTATCAACAAGATACTTATAGAATTTTTTAATAGAAGATAGTCTTCTATTAAATGTAGATGCCGATATTTCTTCTGTTTTCAATTTAGTGAAATATTCTTTTATTAAAAGCTCATCTAACTTATTAAAATCAATTATATCATGTTCATTCAAATAAATTAAAAATTGATTCAAATCTTTTCTTATAGATATAACTGTATTATGCTTTTTATTTTCTTCGAACTCTAAATAATAAATAAAATTCTTTATAGATTTTTCAATCATTCTTATTATACACCTTTTATAGATTTTTTTAAATATTCAATAGCTCTTTGTGAAAGTCTTCTATACTTTTCTTTTTTATCTCTAATATTTTCATCTAAACTTCTTATTATTCCAAAATTTGCTCCCATAGGTTGAAATTTTTTCTTTTCTTCAGTTATATAGTTTACTATCGCCCCTATCTCTGAGATGTCCTCTAAGATAAACTCTTTCTCACCATTCAATCTATTAGCAACATTGATTGCAGCATACATTCCAGTAGCTATTGCAGTTACATAACCTTCTCCACCTGTTATTTGTCCTGCAAAATAAATATTATCTTTATTTTTTAATTTTAAAGTCTTATCCAAAAGTTTAGTTGAATTGATAAAAGTATTTCTGTGCATTACTCCATATCTTACAAACTCTGCATTTTCTAAACCTGGTATCATAGAGAAAACTCTTTTTTGTTCTCCAAATTTTAGATTAGTTTGGAAACCTACTATGTTATATAGCTTTCCTTCTTTGTCATCTTGTCTTAATTGTACCACTGCATAATCCATTTTATCTGTTTTTGGATTTATAAGACCCTTTGGTTTTAAAGGACCAAAAGTCATAGTTTTTTCTCCACTCATTGCAATTTTTTCAATAGGCATACAAGCATCAAATAGTTTTTCTTTTTCAAAATTTTTAAGTTCTGCTCTTTCAGCTTTTATAAGTTCATTATAGAAATTATAGTATTCTTCCTTATTCATAGGACAGTTTATATATTCTCCATCACCTTTACCATATCTTGATTGAAAATATGCTATGTCCATATTGATACTTTCAAAAGTTACAATAGGTGCAGCTGCATCATAGAAATATAGACTTTCTTCACCTGTGATTTCACTTATTTTTTCAAAAAGTTTATCTGAAGTTAAAGGTCCACTTGCTATAATTACAATTTTATCCTCAGGAATTTCTGTAAACTCTTCTTCTATTATTTCTATATTTTCCATATTTTTTAAGATTTTAGTAATTTCTTCTGAAAAGCCATCTCTATCAACTGCTAGTGCTTGTCCTGCTGGAACTCTGTTTCTATCAGCCACTTCAATTAACATTGAACCTAGAATTCTTAATTCTTCTTTCATAAGTCCAGAGGCATTTTCTAAACTGTCACTTCCTAAAGAATTACTACAAACTAATTCAGAATAATAGTCTTTTGAATGAGCTGGAGTCTTTTGCTTAGCCTTCATTTCATATAGTTTTACTTTTATTCCTCTTTTAGCTAGTTGATAGGCTGCTTCTGAACCTGCAAGTCCAGCTCCTACAACTATAACTTCCTTTTCCATATATCCTCCATATCCTTCTAAAAAAGGGGCTAATGCCCCCCTTTATTTCTTTTCTATCTTCTTTATGTTCTTACATTCAGGATAGCCAGTACATGCTAAAAATTTACCCCATCTTCCACTTTTTATTTCAAATGGTTTACCACATTTTTCACACTTTCCAGCTTTCTTTAAGATTGCTGCATTTTCTGCTTCTATCTTTTCAAAAATTTCTTTTAAACATAAAATACCATTTTCTCTTTTTATAGTATTATTTTCAATTTTAGTTTTGATATCTTTTGGAATAGTCTTTCTAACATTATCTTCTTTAAATTTTTCACTTTCTAAATAAGCTCCAAATCTTCCATATTTAAGAATTAATCTAGCTCCATTTTCCAAAATTATATCTGTCTTTTCTCCCTCTTTCTTCTTCAATAGTTCTTCGATTTTATCTTTAACATAAATCTTCCCACTTTTGATCTCTTCAAGAGAAATTTCAATACCTTTTAAAGAAATATTTTCTTTACTATCTTCATCTTGTGAAGTAAGGTATCTTCCAAATCTTCCAATTTTCATTATTAAAGGTTTTCCATCTTTACCAATGATATCAGATTCAACCAATTTTTCTAATTCTTTTTCCACACTAGCCTTACATTTTTCTTCATATTTTTGTAATTCAGTATAGAAAGTTTTTAATAAATCTATCCAGTCTTTATCACCACTATCAACTTCATCTAGTTCATCTTCTAGTTTAGCTGTAAATTTAATATTCATTATATTAGGAAAGAATTTATCAAGTTGTGTCTTAACTTCATAACCTATTTCTGTTGGAACAAAACTTTTATTTTGTAATTCAACATATTCTCTCTTTTTTAAAGTATCTATGATACTTGCATAAGTAGATGGTCTACCAATTCCTTCTGATTCAAGTGTCTTAACTAAAGAAGATTCTGTAAGTCTTGCAGGAGGTTTCGTATAGTCTTCTTTGATATCTAATTTATCAAGAGTAAATTTATCTCCTTCTTTAATTTCAGGGAAATCTCCTACAGGTAAATCTTCTTCTTCTTTAAATACCTTATAGTAACCATCAAAAATTATTTTATTAATGCTTCCTCTATATTGTATCTTATCTTTTTCTAAGATATATTCAAATTGCTCATATTTCATAGCAGCAAGTTGAGATATTAAAAATCTTTGCCAAATTAAATTATATAGTTTAAATTGGTCTTTATCCAAAAACTGCATTATACTTTGAGGAGTTAAGTTAATATCAGTTGGTCTAACTCCTTCATGGGCATCTTGAACATTCTTATCATTCTTTTTTGTTTTAGGACTTACTGAACCTAGATACTCTTTACCATATTCCTTAGTTATATATTTTCTTGCCATTTCTTTAGCTTCTTCAGAAATTCTAGTAGAGTCTGTTCTCATATATGTGATAAGCCCTTTATGTTCTCCATTTATACTTATACCTTCATATAGCTTTTGTGCCACTGTCATAGTTTTACTTGCAGAAAAACCTAAATATGAAGAGGCTAACTGTTGTAAAGTACTAGTTTTTAATGGTAATGGTGGGTTTTTAATTTTATTACTTACCTTAGATGAAACAACTTCGTATTTCTTTTTTAAATCTTTTTTTACTCTTTCAAGTAATTTTTCATCTTTTAATTTATCAATTTTTTTATCATCAATTTTATATAGGTTTAGATTGTATTTTTCATCAAAGATACCTTTTACATCCCAATATTTTTCAGGAACAAAGCTCTTAATCTTATCTTCCAACTCACATATTATTTTTAATGCAACTGATTGAACTCTTCCAGCACTTGTATTTGGAGAAATAAGTTTCCATAAAAAAGGACTTATTTCATAACCTACTAATCTATCTAAAATTCTTCTAGCTTGTTGAGAATTAACTCTAGATATATTAATTTTTCTAGGATTTTTTACTGCTTCTTTTATTGCTTTTTCAGTTATTTCATTAAATTCTATTCTATTTTTTTCATTATGATCTAGCTTTAGAGTATTGGCTATATGCCAAGCTATAGATTCTCCTTCTCTATCAGGGTCAGATGCAAGATATATTTCATCAGCTTTTTTTGCAGCTTCTTTTAATTTCTTTATGACTTCACCTTTACCCTTAATAGTAAGATAAGATGGTTTAAAATTATCTTTTACATCAACACCAATTTTAGTCTTAGGTAAATCTATTATATGTCCATAAGACGAGATTACCTTATATGAAGAACCTAAAATTTTCTCTATTGTTTTAGCTTTAGCTGGTGATTCAACTATTACTAATTTGTTCTTATCCAACTTTTTAGCCAATTCTAACACCTCGTATTTAAAAAATTTATTTTACAGTGAATTATAACAATTAATTATAGTATTTACAAGATTTTTTTATATCTTCCTCCTGCAATACTTTTAATAAGTCCCATTATCTCTAAATTTATTAACTCAGACAATATTTCTGTTTGGTCTATTTTTGTTTCTTCAAGTATTTTATCAAGACTCTTTTCTGAAGATAAGCTATCTAAAATTAACTGTTGATTTTTACTAACTTTTAGTTTAGCTTCTTCTTTTATTTCCCAATTATAGTCTTCCAGTAGCTCTTTAATATTAGAAAGAGATTTAGCTTTTGCATCTCTTATAAGGCTATTACAACCTTTTGAATATTCAGAGAAAATATCACCTGGAACAGCATAGACATCTCTATTATATTCCAGTGCTAAATCAGCAGTAATTAAACTACCTCCTCTATCTTTACTTTCAACTACTATAATTCCTTTTGATAAGCCCGCTATTATTCTATTTCTTTGTGGGAAATTCCCTTTAAAAGGCTTAGTTCCAGCTTCATATTCACTTAAAATAAGTCCTTTTTCTTCTATTTCTTTATATAAACTAAGATTTGAGGCAGGATAGACTATGTCAAGTCCTGAAGCAATAACTGCTATTGTTTTAGTTCCTGTAATTAGAGAAGTTTTATGTGCTATACTATCAATTCCTTTTGCAAAACCACTAACTATTGTTATATCAGCTTTACTCATTTTTTTAATCATATATTCACAACACAATTTCCCATAAGAACTTGGATTTCTTGTTCCTACTACAGCTATCATTCTTTCAGATTTTAATAATTCTAAGTTCCCTTTATAATATAATTTTTCAGGAGGATCAGAAATTTCTTTTAGACATTCAGGATATATATCATCATTTATTGTAATAAAATCATAATTCATAATCTCACCCCAACTTTTAGTCTATTAGTCTATTTTATTTTTTAAGATATTGTTAGCTAGAACTTTTAATATCCCTGAGTTTCCATACTTAGCTATACCTTGACTTGCAATTGCATAAGCCTCTTTATTTTTTCCCATTTTAAAGTATACATCTGCTAAAGCTACATAACCATCATGAGCTCCAGTTTTAGAAATATATGTTTTTAAGTCACTAACAGCATTATCATATTCATTTAAATTTCTATATGAAAGTCCTCTACCTAAATATGATTCAGCAAAGCCAGAGTTCATTGATATGGCTTGGCTATATTTATCAATAGCATTTCTATGTTGTCCCATAAATCTGTATGTAGTAGCTGCTCCAAAAACATTTCTTAAATCTTTATTGTCTTTTAAGAAAATCTTATTAGCTCTACTATAGTTATTAAGCATCATATATTCATTTGCTAAATAGAATATTACATCACTGTTATAAGAAACAGATTGCAAATAAGCATTTAACTCTTGTTCATATCTAGCATTTAATTGAATTATAGAACTACGAGTTCCTTTCTTCATTTGTTCATCAAGTTGAATTAAACTTTGTGGTCTATATTCTCTAACTCCTGTTGCTTCCTTTGGAGTTTCAGGATTTTCTACAGTTTCTCCACCATCATCAGGAGTTTGGCTTTCTCCACCACCATTTGAAACAGCTCCTGTACTTTCTGTTTGTGCTCCTTGGTTTTCTATTATAGGTACTTCTCTTATAGCTGATCCTTCGTTTTCTCCTTCAGCAAAACCTAACATAGAAACTAATATAAATAAACTAATCATTATTTTTTTCATAAATTTTCTCCTTAACAATACTTATTAATCTACCATTCTTTAAGATAGTTGTCATTTCATCATTGACTTCTACATCTTCTAAAACATCTATTCTTTTATTTTTAACTTGACTGACACTATATCCTCTTTTAAGAGTATTTATTGGATTTAAAACTGAAACTTTATCTATCTTAACTTCAAAAAGATGTCTTTTTTGTTCTAAGAAATCTTTTATAGATTTTGTTAAAATTTCTTCCTTCTCAACTATAAGTTCTCTATAGTTATTAATAGTGCTAGGAAAATTCTTTAAATGATAATTATCCATTCTTATTGATAACTCTCTTTTCATATCTTCAAGATAAGATTTCAATAACTTAGCCAAGTATATTTTTTTATCCTCTAATGATTTTATAAGACTTTCTTTTTCAGGAACTGATAGCTCTATCGCCTGAGTAGGAGTAGCTGCTCTTTTATCAGCTGTCAAGTCAGATAAAAGAAAATCTATCTCATGTCCTACAGCTGATATTATAGGTTTTTCTGAATTGAAAAATGCCATAGCAACTTCTTCTTCATTGAAAGCCCATAGATCTTCTATACTTCCTCCACCTCTACCAGCAATAATCAAATCTATTTCTTCTATTTTATTTAAAGTTTCAATTCCTTTAATTATTTCTTGTTCTGCTCCAAGTCCTTGTACCTTTGCTGGATAAACATAAATATTTATTGAATTAAATCTTTTTCTTGTTGTCTTTATAATATCTTGAAGTGCAGCTCCTGTTAAAGCTGTAACAACTCCAATATTTTTTGGAAATCTAGGTAATTCCTTTTTATGACTTTCATCAAAATAACCTTTTTCAGCCATTTTTTCTTTTACTTTTTCAAGTTTTGCAAATAAAGCTCCTAAGGCATTTTGTTTTTCTATATGTCTAACTAAGACTTGGAATTCACCTTTAACTTCATAGAAACCAACATCTCCAAATAACTTGATCGCATCTCCCTCTTTTAAATCTTCAGGAATTCTTTTCATTTTATAATTAAAAGCAGCACATTTAATTTGTGATTTACTATCTTTTACTGAAAAATATAAGTGTCCACTTTTATAGTAAGTTATGTTTGAAATTTCTCCTTCTATATAAAAGTCTTGGAAATCATCAATGTCATCTATATAACTTTTTACCATTCTATTAAATTCTGATACTGAATATATTTTTTCCACTTTAATACTCCTATTATTTTTTTACATTATAGCATTATTCTATAACTATTGTTAGATATTTTTTTACAAAATAGTACATTATAAATTGTTAATTTTATTTTGAAAATAAAAAATTAATAATATTTACAAAGAAGCATTGACATACATAGGATATAGTAGTATAAGTAGGTATGTGAATAAAAAATAAATTGAGAGAATATATTGGAGGGAAAATGAGTGAAGATATTTTAGTTCCAGATGAGTTAATTATTGATTTCTCTTTACCTAAAGAAGAAATCAAAAAACAATTAGATGATTATGAAAAAGCTTGTAATGAAGCTTTTAAGAAATGGGGGCTATCAGAAGATAAAAAAGAAAAAATAAATATGCTCAGTGACTTTTATAAACAAAATAAAAACGATAAAATATGGTGGATAGATGATTTAGATTCTATTGGTAAGTATATGTTTAGTTTTGATAAGATAAAAATCTTTAATTTATTTGCAGATTATCCATATAATTTAACTCCTGAGGAAAAAGAAATTTTTGATAAAGAAAATCCTTACTGGAAAGATTTTTTTAAGGAAAGAACTAAATAATGAGATAATTGAATAAATCCCTAAGTTTCTTTGGGAGTTTTATATTACTCAATTCAATGTTTAGCTGTACATTGAGAAAAGTATTTGTTTAATTAATTGTGAATTATTAATATAAGAATACTAACAAAGAGAGTATAAAAATTTCTTATATTTTTATAAGTTCAAGCTTTTTTCTAAAAATTAAATTGCACAATAATATTGATAACTAATTATCACTATAATGTCCTTTACACTGTAATATAACTATAAAATCATTTTCTATTTTATAGACTAATCTATCTTTGTCATTGATTCTCCTACTATACAATCCTGTTAAATTATTGGTTAGTTTTTCAGGTTTACCTATTCCATTCAATGCTCCATTTCTTTCAATATCTTTTATAGGTTCATTTATTTTCTTCAATGTTTTCTTATCTTGAGTTTGAAAATATAAATATTCTTCCCAGGCTTGAATAGAAAAACTAATTTTCATTATTCCATAGCCTCCAATTCTTCAATAGTTTTCATAATAACTTTACCATCTTTTACTCCATTAATTGAATTTTCTAAAGCTTTTATATTTTCATTTGAATAGAATGGATCTATTGATACACTGAAAGGGATTCTCTTTTCTCTTGTTAATTTTTTTGCAAAAATAGTAAATGCAGTTGTTATGTTAATACCTAAATCATTACAAACTATTTCCATCTCTTTTTTCAAATCTTCATCCATTCTTATATTTACTAATTTCATTGACATTTTTACAACCTCCTTTACTGTCTTTATATTGTATATATTATATCTTTACATGTAAAAAGTCAAGGATGAAATAAAGCCCTAATTTTACTTAGGACTTTTACTTTATATATTTTTTGTTATCTAACACTTCTTATCTTAATTTTAGATTTGTTATTTTATAGCTATTATTTATTGATGTCTAAAAATAAATAATTTTAATAAGTAACAAATAAATAACAAAAATCTACTTCCCCAACAAAAAAGCCCTCAACTTTTTGCAAGTTCGGGCTTTTTTGTAGAAATTAAACTATTTTTAAAATATGATTTCTAAAGTATGCTAAATACCATTAATTCAAAATTTAAGTGTAGAATAAATTGACTTAACTTGAATTAGATGTTAACAAAGTGCAAACACTTTAATAATAACTATATATTTTATATACTGTAATTTTATATTTCATCAACAGCTTCTTTTAACTTCTTGAGGTTCTTATGTACATAAACCTCAGATGTAGTTTTATAGCTAGAATGTCCTATCATTTTTATAATTGCATCTTTATCTGCTACAGTATCTGATAATAAACTTGCGAATGTATGTCTAGTATCGTGTAAGCTATGATATGATAAGCCCATATCCCTAAATAATATTCTAAAATGATTATCAAAAGAATCATAATCATACTCTAAGCCATCAAGTCTCTGCCATAAATGTTTATCTTTGCTGAAATATCTATTCTTAAAAAGCTCTAGTATTTTATCTGCAATAGGGATTTTTCTTATCCCAGCTTTACTCTTAGACGCTTCTATTTCAAAGTAATAATCTTTTAGATAAATATTTTTTCTGTTTACTTTTAACAGCTCACTTATTCTTAAACCTGTATAACACAGAATCAATACCATATCTATAATTCTATACTTGTCTACATCATAATTATATAGATTATTCCAAAGTGCTTGTAATTCTTCTTTACTAATTGGTCTTTCTCTATCTCCAGTCTTGTTACCTTTTTCCTGAACTGGAAGTTTTAAAAACTTAGCATAGTTCTTAGTGGCCATATCATTTAGAATTGCAAAATCCCAAATATTAGACCAGAAACTTCTTAATAATCTTAATGTACTATTAGTTAGATCCAAACTATAAAAGATGTTTTGTAGCATAATACCATTAATTTTAGCTATTTCTAATCCATACAATTTTTTACTTCTTTTAAAATTAGTTTCATAGTTAGATTTGGTTCCTGCTTTAACATCTTCCTTAGACTTAATCCATAACCTATATAACTCTTCAAATGTTATTCCTTTTTCTTTTTTCTTAGCAATTTTTACTCCTGTATTTTCTAACATTTCAAGATTATTTGTAAACATTGCTAGTTTATAAGTCTCAGCTTCTTTTTGAGTTTTAAAGCAGGCTATAAAATCTCTTTTATATTTCTTTTCTTCTATGCTGTAATATTTAGGGCCTAATAAAGCCCATGGCTTTCTTCTGTTTCCTGATAGTTTAAAAACAGTTCCCATTCCATTTGCTGCTCTCATAAAAAAATCACACTCCTTTTAATTTGACGTACTTAAATAGAGTGTGCTATAATTTATGTGGATGAACAAAAAAGAGGACACACTCTTTTTAACCCCTTTAGAGTTACGAACTTGAGAGGGGTATTTTTTTTATTTAAAATTTAAGTAATTGCACCAAACATAATTTATAATCTTCTGGATCTCATCATTATTATCACAATCTTTATATTTAGCTTGTAAAAATATAGTGGCAAATAAATTAGCCTGTGTTTCTTCCCTTGAGCCTTTAAAAGCTTCGATCTTACTAAACTGCCTTATAGAATCATCATGAAATATATAATGCCCTATCTCATGAGCTATGACAAAATCTTTCTCAAAATTTGAAATACTTGAATTAATAAAAATAACATTATCAACCGATAAACCCCTAATACTACTATCTAAATCTACATATTTTAATATAATTCCTTTATCTTTTATTAAATTGTATATATTACCATATTCTTTACGAAGTTTTAGAGCAGTATTTATTATAGACTTTGTAGTCATTACACATCACTTCTTCCTTTGTGAAATTAATACTTCTGCATAAGCTATTGCTAATGTTTCTTTATCTTCATCAGAAATATCGTTCCCTTCATTCATAAACATAACTGTTGACATATTTTTAAATTTTTCTAATTTTGCTAATTCTTCATCTGTTAATTGCGAAAAAATATTATTTTCTTTTTCTTGCGAACTATAATTTTTGTTTGATAATAATTTATCAGCTTCTAAACCTAAAACATCACATATTATTTGAAATTTATCAATAGGCATATTAGTTTCCATTGTTTCATATCTTTGTAGCGTAGAAGAACTTATTCCAGTTTTTGAAGATAAATCTCTCAAAGATAAATTTAATTCATCTCTCTTATTTTTTATAATTTTTACTATATCTTTTATTTCATAAGGCATTTTACTACCCCCTTATATAAATTTTATAATTAATTATATAATTAATTTTTCATATTTGCAACAAAATTTTAAAAAAAATAAAAAAAAGTTTCAAAAATGGGTTGACAAAATAAAAGTTATAGTTTATACTTGTTTCATATAAGGGACAAGATGGAGGTGATAATTTGGATATATTAAAATTAAAAGGGAAAATTGCTGAAAAAGGGAAAACACAGACAGACTTAGCTAAAAAGCTTAATTTATCAGTTCAATCTTTTAATGCAAAATTAAATGGAAGAGCAAAATTTGATATTGATGAAGCTAAAAAACTGATAGAAATCTTAGAAATTGAAAATGTTAAAGAAATTTTTTTTAGTTAATTAGTCCCAAATATGAAACAAAAAACAAAAAAGGAGAGTGATTTATGAACGATAAAAATTTTTACAGAATAATATCAATTACCGCAATTGTAGTAGGAATTTCATCTATTATTATTTCTATTATTTCTTTATTTAAATAATGAAATAATGGAAACTATTAGAGCAATTACGGAAATTACAATAGCAGAAATTGATACTCTTTTATTAAATTTATTATCTTTTATTTTTTCTTCATATTCTGTAATAGCATTTTTTCCAGCAATGGTGAGAGTTAATTTGCAATTTATGGGAATACCATTTTCTAAAGTAACATTATAATCCATAGGAGCTAAAAGTCCATTATCAATGAAATATTTTAATTCTTTAGAAAATGTAAAAACAGAATATTTATTTTTGAATATAACCTTAATATCTTCTGAACTTAAGTATTTATGTTCTTGAATTAGTTTTAATAAAGGATAAAGATTTTTATTCAACATAATAATAACCTCTCTTTCTTATATAGTACGGTAATTAAATTATAAGATAGCAGAAGAAAAATTACAAGAAAATAAAAGGGGTTGATATATGAAAAATATAAAAGTAGGAACAAAAATAGAACTTGAGAGATTACAGGAGGATAAAAATGAAATACTGGAAAAATTTAACAGATAAAGAAAAAAAAGAAGTGTATGAAGAAGTTTGTAAATCTGAATTATACCAAGATGTTTTAAATGAAGTAGGTAGTGGATGGTGTACTGAATTTTCAGAAACTTTTATGATGTATAAAAATGCAGAAACAGAAAATGGTGAACTTATAACTGTTGAAAGATTTAAGGAAATTATACTAGATAAATTAAGAACGTATCTATAAAGGGGGGATGATAGTAAAACTGCTATAAGGGTTTACTATTTTGAAGAAAATTAAGGAGGCTATTATGCTAAGTAACAAAATTTTAGAGAAGTACTGGGGTAGAAATGAATTAAAAGGGTTAAGTTTAAAAAGAGCATTAGCTATTATTCAACTAATGGAACTTTGGGAGGGAGAAAATGATAATTAAAGAAATGTATGCTAAAGCTACATTTAAAGACATAATTAAGTATAAATTTAATTGGTTATTTAAATTATATCTTAGATATGTAGAGTTGTACGATTTTGAAGATATTTTATAAAAAAAGGAGGACTTATGGAGAATAGCTACACAGTAGCAGAAGCTGCTCAAATAATGGGCTGTACTGTACAAGCTGTGCGAGAGCAGATTAAAGCTAACAAAATTAATGGTTGCTCTTGTACAAAAAAAGGTAAGAACTGGAGTTATTACATTCCAAAAATGGCTCTAGATAACTATTTAAAAGGAGGTAATGGATTAGATATAGAAAGTATTAAAGAAGCTGTAAAAATAGCTTTTAAGGAAGTGATAGAGGATATAGCAAGGGAAATGGTAGAGGAAAAAACAAAAAAACATCTAACTTAGCCGACCAAGCAAGCATTAGATGTTTTCAAGAGTAAATAGTAAAAATCTATTTACTTGAATTATACATTAAAAAATTTAAAAATTCAAGGAGTGATAAAAAATGACAGTAGTGGAATTAAAAGAAGAAGCAAAAAGATTGGGGTTAGTTGGATATAGCAGATTAAAAAAAGCTGAATTAGAGGAGCTTATAGCAACTGCTAAAGCAGAAGTTATGGAGATGTCTAAAGAAGAATTTAAGGAATCTTTAGATACAAATAACGAAGTTTATGAATATGCAAACGAAGAAGATTGGCACACTTTAAGAGAAAAAAGAATTGGTGGATCTGATATAGGAGCAATTTTAGGAGTTAACAAATACAAAAGCATAATAGATGTCTATATAGATAAAACAGAAGGATCTAATTTTGAGGGCAATGAAGCTACATTTTGGGGACATATGCACGAATCAACAATAATGAAAGTATTTGCTCAAAAGCATAAAGAATTTATTGTGTATCAAGCCCCTTATTCTATTATAGATGATTTTCTTATAGCTAACTTAGATGGAGTGCTTAAAGACAGAAATACTGGAGATTGTGGGGTATTAGAAATAAAAACAACTAATGCTTTTAACTACAAAGATTGGGAAGGAGATATAGTTCCGCAATACTACTATGCACAAGTACAGCATTATTTAATGTTAACGGGGTACAAGTATGCTTATATAGCAGTTTTGATTGGTGGGAATAAATATAAAGATTTTAAGATAGAGAGAAGCGAAGAAGATATAACACTTATAAGAGAAAAGGCTACAGAGTTTTATAAAGAAAACATCTTAAAGCAGATACCACCGATGCCAGATGGCTCTGATGCTTACATGGATTATTTAAAGAAAAAGGCAATGGATATTGAAAATGATACAGTAGTTGAATTTGTGGATCTTGAAGAAAAGGCACAAAAAGTTAAAGATATTGGGAAAGAAATTAATAATCTAAAAAAAGAGCAAGATTTACTCAAAGAGCAAATTATGCTCGAACTAATAAACAATGGAACACAAAAGGGAGTTGCTGGGAAAATAAAATTTAATATACAAACTAAGAGAAGTCCAGACTTAGAAGCTATGATAAAAGCTAATGCAGAACTTGTAGCACAGTACAAAGAATTAGAAAGTAAATACCAAAAAGTGAGTAAATTTTTAGCAGTTAGATAATAAAGGAGAGTAGATAAAATGACAGTAGCAAAAAACAGTTTAACAGCAAATAATGGAACAACAGCAGTAGCAGAAAAAAAAGGAAAAACAATATTTGACATAATACAAGCCGGAGCAAAGCAATTTGCAACAGCATTGCCAAAACACATAAATACAGACAGATTCGTAAGAATCGCTATAACTACAATTAGACAGAACCCAAAGTTGGCTCAATGTAGCCAAGAGAGTCTATTGGGGGCTTTAATGATATCAGCACAATTAGGGCTAGAGCCAGGAACTTTAGGGCAATGTTACCTAATTCCTTACGGTAGAGAATGCCAATTCCAAATTGGATATAAAGGAATGATAGAATTATTGAGAAGAAGTGGGCAATTAAAGGATATTTATGCCTATTCAGTCTATGAAAATGATGATTTTGAAATAACTTACGGGCTAGATAGAAACTTAATACACAAGCCTAATCTAGCAAATAAAGGAAATTTCTTAGGTTGCTATTGTGTAGCAATTCTAAAAGATGATACAAGAGCATTTGAATATATGACAAAAGAAGAAATAGAAGCACATGCAAAGAAATTCTCTAAAACATTTGGAAATGGACCTTGGAAAACAGATTTTGAAGCTATGTCACATAAGACAGTAGTTAAGAAAATGCTTAAATGGTTACCTTTGTCAGTAGAATTTTTAGAAAACATAGAAAAAGATGATAAATCTTTTAAAGTTGCAGATACTAAAAATACTGAAGATATCGAAATTATAGAAAGTGACGGAGATATCATAAATGCAGAAACTGGAGAATTTATAGAAGAAGCTGGAGAAACTAAAAAAGAAAATTATGATGACACTATAGCAAAAAATTTATTTAAAGACTAAGGAGAGAAATATGATAGGAGCAAATACAGTAAGAGAAGAATTTAAAATGGAGCCAGCTGAGTTTTTAAGACACATAGATAATTATAAAAAAAATATAGCATCTCAGGATCATTTTAGAGAAATTTTAAGAAAATTCGATAAATTAAAAGAATATGAAGTTAATGTTTGGTGTGAGTGCATAACACTTAGAGTTAAAATTAATTACTACTTCATAGAGATAGATTTCTATTTTTTTGAATTTGATTTAGATGAGTTAGAAATTACAAAATACGAAATGAAGAGATACTTAAATAAAGATTATTACAATCTATACTTTAGTACAGAAGAGCAATTTATAACTTATGAAGAATTAAAGTCTATAAACAAAGAGATGGAGAAGATTAAAACTATTATAGATGGAGTGATAGGATGGAAAAATGAGTGACTATATAGTAAAAGTTGAAAATGTAAATGGAATTTTGGTAACAACAAGTAATAGAGTAGCTGAAGAACTATGAGTAAATCATAAAGATTTATTAGAAAAAATAGATGGTTATATAGAAAAATTTAATAGAGCGGAACTTTCCGCCCAATTCTATATACCGCATAATTACATAGCTTCAAATGGGAAAAGTAATAGAAATTATTTAATAACTAAGAAAGGAGTAGCCCAATTAGTTGGGGGCTACTCTGCAGCAGTACCAAAAGCATTTGAATTAAATGTAGACTATATAAATGAATTTGAAAGAATGGAAAATTATATAAAAAGAGAGTTTCAATTACCAAAGACATTTGCAGAAGCTTTAAGACTTGCAGCGGATCAACAAGAGCAATTAGATAATTTAAAGCTAGAAAATAAAATAAAAGAACAACAAATAATGGAATTACAGCCAAAAGCTTTATATTATGACTTAATTCTACAATGTAAAGAGCTTTTAAGTGTTACAGCAATAGCTAAAGATTATGGGAAATCTGCACAAGAATTTAACAAAATTTTACATGATCTAGGAGTGCAATATAAGCAAAGTGGAGTTTGGTTTTTATATCAAAAATATGCTATTTATGGATATACTCAAACTAAAACTAATCCATACACAAAAACAGATGGCACTTTGGATAGTAAAACACATATGTATTGGACTCAAAAAGGCAGAATTTTCTTATATAATCTCTTAAAAGAAAACGGTATTTTACCTAACATTGAAAAAGATAATACAGAAGTAGCTTAGGGGAGAGTGATATGAAAATAGGAGATACTATGGGAATAAAATTTGAAAAAACTGAAGATATTGTAAAAAAAATAGAAGAAGTTAAAGAATTGCTACAAGAAATTAAAGAAGAGAGAAAAAATAAAAATTTTAGAACAGTTCAGGAAGAACTAGATTGGTTAAGAGGTAAAGTGCATTATTATTATAATTTCTCTTTAAAAAAAGAGACCGAAATTTATGATAGAGACATTATTATAACAATTCTAGGGGCAATTTCTATAATAGAAGCTTTAACTATATTTATTCTTATGTGGAGGACAGTATGAAAATTGGAGAAGAAATAGGAAAAATAGAAAGTGAATACATGGATATTACTTTTAACAAAGTTGAAGTAACAGAAGAAAATTTAAAAAAGCTAATGGATGAAAACGCAAGACTTGAATATGAACTCGAAAGAGAAAAAAGATACAGAAAATGTATGTATTTTAATTCTGAATATCTAAGAGAAGCTGCGGATTACTTTGAAGATTTATATAATAAAGAAGTCTCTAAAAATGATGATTTAAGCATAATTATAACTGCATTAATCTTTAGTGTAATAATGCTATCTCTATTAATTATTTTTAACTAAAAAGGGAGGTGAAGGGACTTGAAAGAAAAAGAGCCATTTTACCAAGTCCCTAAAAGCCTTTTTAGGCTAAGAAGGGAAGGGGGAATTAGTTTAACTGCTTTTGATATATACATCTTAATGATGGATAGATACAAAATTTCTTGCTTAAAAGAGAATATAAAAAGTTTTACAGATGAAGAAGGAGAAATTTATTTTGTGTATGCTTACAATTCTTTAATGGAAGATTTAAATACTACTAAAAGAGATGGAATATCTAAAGCTATACAAGAACTTGAAACTCTGGGATTAATTAAAAGTAAAAAGGTATTTGGAGTTGCTACAAAATATTATATGACCAGTAACCAAAAGGGAACTAGTACCAGTAACCAAAAGGGAACTAGTACCAGTAACCAAAAGGGAACTCTAATAATAATAAATAATAAGAATAATATTAATAAGAATAATATTAATAACAACAATAAAGAAAATGTTGCTGCTATCATAAGACAAGAAATTAAATTTTTAATTAAAACCAGAAGTATAAAAATAGATAATGTTCTTAAATATTGTTCTGACTTAAATAGAATAAAAGAAGTATTCTTATATGCTGATAAAAATAATAAATCTGATGGTTGGGTTATATCTTGTCTTAGAGATAACTATTCCATCAATCAGAAAGAAGAGAACCAGGAAAAAGAAAAAGAAAAAGACTACTCAAAAACTATGGATGAAATCCTGAGAGGAGGATAAATTGAATATTCAAAAAACAGAAGAAATAACTAAAAATACAGTGGTTAAAGACTTTTTAGAAAATATGCCTGAAGAAAATACCAACAATGAGCCGAAGATTTTAGCTAAATGTGAAAAATGTGGAGAACCAACTTTATTAGAATTTTCAGAAGGTAGAACTAGATTTAATGAATGTTCTTGTCAAAAAGAAGCAAGAATAAAAGCTAAAATTGAGAAGTTTAAAGAATTATCAATAACTAGCAGAAATTCTGGGAAAGATAGTTTTAAAAATGCAATTTTAGGAAATAATAAGGCAGAAAATGAATTGTATAGAAAAATTAAAAACTATGTTAAAGGTTTTGACAAGGTACTTGAAATAAATGATGGATTATTGTTTAGAGGAGGTTGTGGCACTGGAAAAACATTTTTAGCAAACTGCATATGTAATTATTTAACTGAGCATGGTTATACAGTGTTAAGTTTTAACTTAGCTGGATATTTAAGAACCATCAAAGATAATTTTCAAGTTGAAACTCAATTATTGGAAGCAGCCAAAGAGGCTGATATGCTTTTTATTGATGATTTAGGAAGTGAGAAAATATCTGATGAGTGGGGAAAAGAAAAGATAAATAGCTTAATTGATGTTAGATATAATGCAGAAAAACCAATGATAATAACTACAAATCTAAGTGCTGAAGAAATGATTGAATTCTTAAAGTTTAAAGGGATTAATAAAATTTCTGATAGGCTTAATGAAATGTTAAAAGAGTTTAAATTTACCTGGCAAACAAAAAGAAAGCCAAAAAGTAGATCATTTTGGGAGGAATAAAGAATGATATTTATAGCGGGAAATACTCCAAGTTCTAAGAATAGTAAGCAATTTGTAACTTTGAAAAGTGGGAAAACATTATTGATAAACTCTAAAACAGTGCAAAAATATATAAAAGAGTCTAAGACAGATTGGTTAGTCAATAAAAATGAGTTTCTAAAAATGTTGAAAGGTAAGGAAAAACCTTATAAAGTAGAATTATTTTTTATAAGAGATAGTAAAAGAAAATTTGATTATATCAATGCAGCACAAATAATTTTTGACTTAATGCAAGAATATGGATACATAGAAGATGATGATTCTATTAATATAATACCAATTTTCAAAGGTTTTGAAGTTGATAAGGCTAGAGCAGGAGTAGAAATAGAGGTACTTTAAACATTTTGTTGAAGTCAACAAAATGCTAAAAATTCAATAGTTTATCGTTTTGCTGATGTCAGGAAGATGTTCAAATTAGGAGGAATGTATGAGTTTTATAAAATTAAAAATAAAATTAAAACAATTATTTTGTAGACATAAAAATAAAGGATGGATGAAAAAGAAAAGTACATTTCAATGTTTATCAGGAGATGAAATTTTTCTAGTTTGCAGAGACTGTGGAAAAACATTAGATGAGAAATTTATAGAACATGAAGGAATGGGATGGAAATAATGTGGAAGTGTAAAGAATGTAAAACAGAAATTATAGAAGATTATAGGCAAATGACAGATGAACAAGGTAATTTTGCTGGAGATATGTTTGTAGGTTTTGTATGTCCTAATTGTTTAAATTTTGGAAGAGTTGAGGAGCATATAGCTGATTGGGTGGAAGATAATAAATGTCAAAAAGAATAAGCAAAGAAATTATTAAATTAGCAAAAAAATACTCAAAAACTAATAATAAAAAGGCTT
>ERZ772906.450-NODE-450-length-24450-cov-19.444722_pt1 | contig 24450 bp, 16 predicted proteins | sample MGYA00511338_ERZ772906 | MGnify/ENA primary metagenome ERZ772906 (study PRJEB29015, sample SAMEA2738076) | human oral metagenome | biome: human oral; feature: human-associated habitat; material: saliva | place: China | collected 2212 ... | reverse complement strand
ACATGGATATTCGTGGCTTTGAAGTAGTTTCTGCTTTTGAAGAACAAGATATCAATTTACCAACACGTAAAACAACAGAAAGCGCAGGCTATGATATTGAATGTGCTGAAGCTGTTACATTAGAACCTAATCAAGTAGTATTAGTGCCAACAGGTATTAAAGCTTTCATGGCATACGATGAATACCTTGCTATCCACATTCGTTCTAGCATGGCGATCAAGCGCCATTTAGCACTTGTGAATAGCACAGGTATTATCGATAGCGACTACTATAATAATGAGGAAAACGAAGGTCATATCATGATCGCTTTACTCAATTACGGTAAAGAAACCGTTTCCCTTGAAAAAGGCGAACGCGTGGCCCAAGGTATTTTCTCTAAATACCTTATCACTAACGATGATGATGCTACAGGCATTCGTACAGGTGGTATCGGTAGCACTGGTGCTATGTAAACTAAATAAAATTCTGAATAGAATGGTGAAAGCCGCTCAACTGACGTTGGGCGGCTTTTTGGCGATAAGGATATAATATATGTTGGGGGATAAGATAGAAGTGTTGCTATTATTGACAATGGACCTAGAATATTATTGGCTCAAATAGGAGTAGGAAATATATCTAATTATATTACTTGGTATTAAAAGTTATCGTAACCTTATTGTAATTCATTACAAATTAAATGAAATTTAAATGAAATGTAAAAAAATAATAATTACAGAAAAATGAAAACTGCATGAATTTTTAAATTAAAATAAGAGTTTTTTTATAGATTTCAAACATATTCATATGCTATACTTATGAAAAGTAACTTACTATATAGATTTAACTATTAGTAGGGTGTATAGATTTATAGTTATAGGTTTCTAGTTATATTTTGGGGAATTTAAAAATCTTTATTAAAGATTAATGTATAAATGATAGTAAACCTATGATAGATTGATTAGCTTGAGGGGTAAAAGTTATGAATCGAGATATGTTTGTTCTTAATCAAAATCAGAATAATTTTATTGGTATTATAAAAAATACTAAAAAAGTAAAGGATACAATTCAAGGAATATATGGTTTGAAAGGGATTGCAATTATAGGAGTTACCTTGTTCCGTATGTTTCCTAACTCCATCACAGGAGGGTTTTAGGTGTATCCTTATTTTTTTTACTTTCTGGATATTTGTTAGCATTTACAACTGCCAACCAATATAAGAGGTGCACATATAGTGTAAAAGATTATGCAATACGCAGAGTTAGACGTATTCTTTTACCATTAGTGATTATGATTATGATTATGATTGTTTTGGGGACGTTATATGCTTTTATACCAGAAGCTTAAGCAGGGATAAGAGCTGAATTCATTTCTATTCTTTTGAGGGATAACAATTGGTGGCAAATTTCTCAAAATGCTGACTATTTTACACGTTTAGCTAACACTTCATCTTTTACGCATATGTGGTTTATGGTGATTGAATTGCAATACATTGTAGCATGGCCAATTATTTTCTGGTTATATCGTAATTTAAGTCGTTTATTATCAACTCACATTGTACTTGGTATTTTAACACTTATAGCACTTGGTTTAGTTGCAATTATGCCTATTATGTATCAACCTGGTATAGATGTTTCTCGTGTTTATTTTGGTACAGACACACGTGTATGGATTTTATTATTAGGTGCTGTTCTAGGGCTAAGATACGCGGATGTTAAGGTATCTACAGATATTTCAAAGTTTCAAAAAGCTTTTGGCTCTATATTTCTAGTTTTTTATGCTATTGTACTAAGTGTTGCATATGTAAAATTAAATGGACAAGATCCTCTAACATATATGATTTGGATGCCTGCATTTGCTATTTAAGAAAGAAATCGAATGTATATGAAACTTAAGGAGACATTAATATGGTTACCTATACTACCAAATTTCCAATAAATGATTCTTTGACAAAAAGTGAATTTGTAAAAACTGTTATTAAGTGGAATCAAGGAAGCCAATATGACAAAATTGAAGACTTAGCATGGGATGAAACTGATTTTAATTGTTTATGGAAACAAGAGAATATAGTTTTGTCTATAAATGAGATTCAGGAAAAAGAAATTATAGCTTCAAGATTACAGAAAGAAGACGAACATGGAGTTTGGTGTACGGATTTTGTTTTAGATAATGTAAATAAGATGCTTTCTGTCTCAGTTGCATTGGAAACTACGGAACTTACTACCAATTTCTTTCCAACCTATTATCCGCCATTTTTTGTTAAGATGATTCTTTTTGAAGGATTCTCAGGCAACGATAATGGGATAATGGTGTTAAATAGGGAACATAGCATTTCAGAGTGTACATCAGTTTTTAAGGGGATTGTAGAAAAAACAATAATTTCAAAATTACCGGTGGTTTATGTAGCTAGAACGGGAATGGGTGAAAATCCTTTAGATGTAAATAAGCTGGCATTTAGATTGCAAGGTGCAGCTCATGTAATATGCGAACCCGATGATGGTATTGAGCTAACAGGATTTTCTGATGATTTAGTTAGCAATGAGGATAGGGCGGGGAAAATATTTATATATTATCCTAGCCATAATAAAAAAAGTAGAATTCTTAATCTGACAGGTTCTTGTCAAGATGCGGATTATCTAGAGGACAGAATAGTTAATGATGTGTATAACTATATGAATTCTAGAATGCGTAAGGCAATAGATACATGGGATGGAGTACAGATAGAAAAATTGCACATTGAAAATAAAAAATTATTATCAAATCAAAGTGCTATTGAAGAAGAAAATAACAATTTGTATGATGTGTTTGGCGAACAACTTGAAAAAATGGAAGAATCAAATATTAAGTTGAGCAATGAAGTACAACGCCTAACTGCAGAACTTCAAGGGTTACGAATGAGATATTCAGATAAAGACAAAAGTCCTGTATTGTACTTAGGAGATGAGCGAGAGTTTTATACGGATGAAATAAAAGAGATTGTATTAGATATCATGTCGGAATATCAAAAAAATTGTAAGGAAAATTCAAGAAGATGGCACATAATTTCGGATTTGTTAGAGAATAATGAATTTAAAGGACTGCCGGAAAAAAGAAAAGAGCAGTTAAAAAATGCATTGAAGGGGTATAAGAATCTGAATGGTTCATTAAAGGGATTGCTGGAAACACTAGGATTTGAAATAAGTGATGATGGTAAGCACTATAAATGGACATATTATGGAGACCATCGATATGTTGCAACAGCAGCTAAGACTTGTAGTGATAGACGTGCAGGTATGAATCTATCGTCTATTATTGAAAAACTAATGTTTTAATTGTTTGCATGACACTAAGTGTTATACAGATAATTTATAATTACATATTAACTAATTTAGGAGGAAACAAATATGGCATTTAATCCAAACAATTACAAGGCACCAGAAGCAAAGAAATTACCAGTTATTTTATTACTTGATGTTAGTGGAAGTATGAGCGGAGCAAAGATTGATAGCTTATATGATGCAACAATCGATATGATTGAAACATTTGCAGCAGCACAGGCAAAGGAACAAATTATTGATGTTGCAATCATTACCTTTGGTGATAGTGTTGATTTACATACAAGATACACGCCTGTAAAAGATTTACAAGCAAAGGGAATTAGTAAGTTTAAAGCATCGGGAATGACTCCAATGGGTACAGCATTAAGAATGGCAAAAGATATGATTGATGATAAAAATGAAACATCTTCAAGAATTTATCGTCCAGCTGTTGTATTAGTATCAGATGGAGCACCAAATGATGATTGGAAGAGTCCAATGGAGAAGTTTATTAACGATGGTCGTTCAGCAAAATGCCAGAGATTTGCAGTGGCTATTGGTAACGATGCAGATAGAAGTGTTCTTGAGAGATTTACACAGGATCCAAATGCAGTTTTATTTGCTGAAGATGCAAAGGATATTTCGGAACAGTTTAAGACAATCAGTATGTCTATTTCTACAATGGCTGTAGCACCTAATTCAAATAGTGTACCTACGCCTTCAACTGCACCAAAGTATGATAATAATACCGCTAACGATGACGATGATGATTTATATTAATTCTGAGGGAGGAACAAACTATGGCACAGGCAATTGGAGATCCAGAGGAAATTAGAAGTTTTTCAAATACACTCGAACATTATTTGAACACGGTAGAGGAAGAAACAGGAAGATTAAATTCTGCTTTTGAACAGTTAGGAGAATCTTGGCAGGATCAGCAGAGAGCTAGTTTTGAAGAAACTTACAAGCAGCTGATTAATGCTCTTCAGAATTTTAAGGAGAATGCGTCTGAACAGATTCCGCATTTAAGGACAATGGCGGAAGATTTAAGCACGTATTTAGGAAGGTAGTGAAACAGTTTGAGTACAGCTGCAAGTGTTTTTGAAGTTAATGCAATAAGTAATGCCACACAGGAATTAAGTCAAATAAAAAATAGCTCCTATGATACTTGCAATGATGGACTCAATCAAGCAAGGCAGTTGTTGGAAGAAACCCAAACAGAGGAGCAAACCAGCAGGACTATGCTAGATATTGCTAACGGTGTTGAAATGGCCAAGCATGCCATTGTAGTTGAACTAGAGGTTAGACTTGCGGCTGCTCTTGCTGATTTGGCTGCAGTTACTCCAGATCCTATTGCCATGGCTACAGTAGGAGCCAGAATAGCTGATATAGAGTCTCAATTGGTTCTGGCTAGACAAGAATATGAGGAAGCAGTTAGACATCGTGAAGCTTTGGAAAGAAGATACGAAATGGCTGTCAAAGCTATGAATCTTGCACAAGAAAGACACGATACCTTGCTGATGTATTTTGAAACTGGGAAAAAAAGTATTGAGGTTACGGTAGATAAAGGATGTGCAAGGCTGAATTTTGCATATCAAGATTTACAAAAATATGTATCAAGGATTGCACCAGATGTTAGAAATAACCTTGATAAATGGTTTAATGATAAACCCAAAGAAAATACCCCTGTTCGTCCTAATGAAATTAGGGATAAACTTGATGTTGACGAGAATGTTGTAGATACCATTCTAGAGTACTTATATGCAACTGATATGGGATTTAGAGCAAATGTTGATAGCTACTGCAACGAGATGAGAATAGGAAATGAAGTGGGGGCGGAGTTAAAGATTAAGAAGCAGATGGTCGGAAGACTGTGTGAGGAAATTGTTATTAGGGCGTTTAAACCGATAAGTACACAAATAAGTACCCAAATGAAGGAGTCACTTCCGAATGGACGTTATACGAAGGTTGATTTGATAGTATATGGACTTACAAATCCATTGGTGCTAGGTCGTGGTGTTGGTATGGGGGCAAGAGAAGGTGGAAGTTTGGCTGTTGAAGTTAAGTCTGGTCATAGCTCGTATTTATACCAACAACTAAGTCATATGCAGGATCAAGCATTTGGACATAAAAGTTGTGATGCTTCTTGCGTAATATGTACAAGAGATATACATGATTTATCTTTGGAAAAGGAGAATGAACTTAGAGAAAAACTTAGAGAGGCAGGTTCACCTATGATAGGTATGTTGCCTCGAAAAGATGATTTAGATAATAGATGTATTAACTTTGTAAAGGGAAAATTTAAAGATGTTTAGTGAAGTGCGTAGTCAATTAAGCAGTAGTAAATCCACTTTTTCTGAAAAAGTTAATGATTCATTTGGTGGTGCCATTGTAAGAGATGTATATGAGCCTTTTGAAGGTGATTTGCAGAAATTGGATTTTGCATGGGATGAAGCTGAAGTGAAAAAAATGGAGATAATGACTCTTCTATTGGAGCTTAGGACCATACTGTAGGAAGAAGGGAGATCATGGAGAGAAATCAGGAAACAATGGAAGACTTGTTGCATTGTTTAGATGATTCTATTACTTCTAGAGATAGAAGATATAAAACGTTAGATGCACAATACAAAAATGCAGAGGGACACATTTTACATAAAGAATATGATGCGTATTCGTCAAGAAAGGAATCTATAACAAGAAGATTTAAGAATGAAGCAATAGATTACCAAGAAAAAATAGATAGACTGTGTCAACGAATACGCAAAAGTCAGCCTTCGTTAATGGAATTATCTTCTGAATATATAAATACAAAAAATAGATTTCCAAGAAATATAGCATTGGGAAAATTGCATGTTACATTCAATAATTTGGATTTTTTTGTTCCTAAGACCTTCTCGTTTCCGTTTGAGAAACCTATGTATATTTGTGATGGGTCAAAAGAAGTAATTCTTCACAAAGTTTTACTAAGGCTTCTGTTTGCATTACCTGTTGATAAACAAGAATATTTTGTTTTTGACCCTATAGGCTTGGGAAAGACAGTAAGTAAATTCAATTCGTTGTTTTCAAATGAGAAATTATTTCCTCAAAAGAAAATTCTTTCTTCTACTCTGGAATTGAAAGCCGCATTAAAAGATATTACGAAGTACATCCTTGATTTACAAAGTAATGTATTCAACATTGCTACAGATTGTCAAGATTGGGATTCATATAATAGAAGGCTATATTCGCAACGAGAATTAAAAAGAATGTTGCCTTATAAAGTTTTTATTTTCACTGCAGTTCCAGATGGAATGGATCAAGAATGTTTTGATATGTTTAGGACATTAATTGTTCATGGAAAACAGTGTGGTTTGCTAGTACTATTTTCATTTAATGAAGCTATTTTGAATACAGAAGATAGCAAAATGAAAAAAATGGAAATTGAACTGCGAGGTTGTATTAAAAATAGTGTTCAGTTACACAAGGTCTTTGAAGAAGATAACATTAGTAATAGATTTGAAAATCTTGAAATTGAAAATGTTGGTGAAAAATTTCCAGATGATTATCAACTGAGTATTTTATTAGATGAATTAAAGGGTATAGCGGAAAAACAGAATAGTCAAGGAATGTCTTTCGATGAAATTATGGAACATGGTCCAATGTTCAATTGTAATTCACGAAATGGGTTGTTGATTCCGGTGGGGTGTGGAGCATCAGGAAATAGTTTTATTGAGTTGGATATAGGAGATGCAACGCCTCATTTTCTTATTGGCGGAACAACAGGTTCGGGTAAATCAAATTTCTTACATAATTTGATTATGAGTGCATGTTGTCGTTATTCACCGAATGAAATGAGAGTTTATTTGTTGGATTTCAAGGAAGGTGTTGAGTTTAGTCAGTATGCAAATCCTAATTTAAAACATGCAAAACTTGTAGCAACTGAAGCTGATACAGAGTACGGAATTACTGTATTGAAACATTTGGTTGAAGAAAAAGAGAAACGTTATACTGCATTTAAGACATGTGGGTGCAAGGATATTCAAGGCTATAGAGATAAGAATCCAAATGAAATAATGCCAAGAATAATGGTTGTTATTGATGAATTTCAGGTATTATTTGGAAATGCTCAAAAGGATCAGACGATTTCAACACTCGAAATGCTTGCGAAACAGGGACGAGCATGCGGTATTCATTTAGTGTTGGCAACTCAATCATTAAAAGGAATTGATTTTTCAACACTAGGTCCACAGTTTGGTGGAAGAGTTGCATTAAAGTGCTCCGCAGAAGATTCAAAGTATTTGTTAGGTGGAATTACATCAAATAATGAAGAAGCATCAGAATTGAAAGTTCCATATGCAATATTAAATACATCTCAAGGAAGCGTTTCTGGAAATATAAAATTTATGATTCCAAGAGCTGAGGAAAAGAAAATAGCAGAGTGGATTGCAAAAATTGAAAATAAGTGTAATGACATCAGCATAGAAACTGAAACTAAAATATTTGAAGGACAGAGTCTCCCGACAAGATCTTCAAAATCAAATGTTTCACAAAAAACTAATTTTCAGATTACTTTTGGCGAGCTTATGGATTACAATGCTGAACCGTTTTCAATTAATTTTAGACCACGAGTTACAGATAATCTCCTAATTTGTGGCCATGATGACATCATTAAGAAGAGTTTGCTAGATTCGGTCATTGAGTCAGCTTTGGAAAGTGAATACTGTGAAGAAGTAATTTATGTTGGTGATGTCAATGATATGATTGATACTGCATTAGGTTCAAAAGTGGTTTGTTTTTGGTCAATGAAAGATTTTTGCGAAAAATATACGGAGTGTGTTTTTGATAAAAAACGAGTTCTTATTATAGACAATTGTAATCTGACAAAACAAATTGGTTATGCACCGACAATGTATGGAACACCAAAGCCGGAAGCGACTTTCTTTAAAGATTATTTAGATAATGCAAACGAAAAGGGAAGCTATATTATTGCATTTTATGAAGGAAGTAACCGAATTAAGAACTGCGGTGTTCCCAAAGATGAATTTAATTATAGAATAGGATACTCAGTTAATGTGGATGAAAAAAATTTCTTGTTAGGAGCTGGCTCACAATCAAATGTTTCAGTGAAGAAGAATCGAGCTTTCCTTGTTGATAATTTAGAGTTAAAAGCATGGTTTAGACCATATTCAGTATAGGAGGGGATTCATTGAGTAAAATAGTAAATATAGTAGTAGATGCTTCTGGAAGTATGGCGGAAGATGATAAAAATGCTGTAATAAAATATCTGTTAAATGGAATATGCAATGTAATGGGAACACCCGATTTTGACAGTATCGAATTTGCATTGTATCAGTGGGGACAAGAAAGTAAGAAAATAGAGAATTTGGAAAAAGCAAATATTGAGTTTGCAGGAAATTCATCGCTTTCGGGTATAGAAGAACTAAAACAAATGATAGATGAAAATCAAACATTGATTTTCGTCAGTGATGGAAATTTCAATAGTGGAGATAAGGTACAAATCAAAAAAATGAGTGTAAACATCATACCTATTTTTGTTGGTATTGATGCGAACAGATCGATTTTAAAAGATATTGCCACTGAGAAAGTGGTTTATTCAGTGACTGATTTTATGCAAGCAATTCACGAATGTGTGTAGATTAATATGAATGTGAGGTGATATGGTGATTTTTGGTGGAATATCGATAATGGGAAGTTATCATAATGTGAATCAAGATTCTTTTTTATGCAAACCATATAAAGATGGATACATTATGGTAGTTTCTGATGGAATGGGTAGTAAGTCACTTTCACATTTGGGTTCTAAATGTATATGCGAATGTGTATATGATGTAGTTAGTAATTATGCTTTTGATTTAGATGTAATAAGTTTTAAAGATATTATTTATGCGTGTCATGAAGAGTGGAAAAAACGTTTATCTGATTTTGATATTAAGCAGTGTTATGCAACATTGCTTGTAGCTGTGATAAGAAAAAAGACAATTAAAGCTGCTAGATTAGGTGATGGTTTTTTGGCCATCTATGCGGATGGAAAAGTTACATGTTTATATGATAAAAAAGAAAATTATTTTGCGAACGAAACGGATTGCTTGAAGGAAAACCTAGACCGAGAAAAGATTGAGATAGTTAAAATTGAATATTCAAAATATCAAGGAGCAGTATCATGTACTGATGGTGTTGAAATTGGCACAATGCAAGAAAAAGATATAATAGGGTTTACTCAAGAATTTGTGGATGAATATTCTAACAAGGAAAAAGAGGATGTGATTGAAGAAATAGAGTCATGGTTAGAAGCTTGGCCAGGAATGGATGATAAAACCTTGGTTTTCGTGATGGGAGGTGAGAGATAAATGGCTAAAGATATATATGTTGATACATATGGTAGAAATCATGTCGCATCAAAGGTGTTAAGTAGTGGTGGACAGGGCATTGTTTATCTAACTGAAGAACCGAATGTGTTGCTCAAATTGGAGTGGAATCGAATTACTCGGGAAATTGAGAAAGATACCTCTAATAATGATAAGTTTAATGACATAAAAATTTTACCAATGTTAGAGAATACGAACATAACGCTTCCACAGACAATATTAAGAGATGTTGTGGGATATACCATGAAAATGTTAGATGGCATGGTGTCATTTGAAGAAGCTTTTAGTGGAGATGATTATGAACTCCCCGATAATGAGTGGATTAATGGCATGAAAGAAGCTAATGAATACATCGGAGTTAGATTACAGAAATATATTGCAACAGGTGGAATGCGTAAGAGATTGAATGCGTTCTTAAATTCATCATGTGTACTATCGAAAATTCATGCTAGTGGTCTTGTATATTGTGACATATCAGAAAAAAACATGTTTGTATCTGCGGATCCCCAAATCTCACACGTGTGGTTGATTGACTGTGATAATTTGAGTTTCATGAAAGAGTCAATGAAAAAAAGGGATGGAGGGTTGCATAGCCCCGGCTATGGTGCTCCAGAAATATACGAAGACAAGGGTAAGACTATGTATTCTGATGCCTTTTCTTTTGCAATAGCATTGTTTTGGGAATTGACAATGAGCCATCCATTTAAGGGATTTGCAGCATTGGAGATGTTGGATGAACTTGATATGCTAGACGGACCTGAGGAAGATTATATTTGTAAGGGAGACTTGGCTTGGGTATGTGATGAAGAAGATAACAGTAATAGATCATCTTCGGGGATGCCGATAGAAATGTTTATTAATGCGTCACTTTTTGAAAAGTTTCAAAAGACTTTTAGTGAAAACGGAAGAAGAAACAGGCAAAAACGGACAACGATGCCAGAATGGACTTATGTTTTGGCAAAAGCATTAGACCATGTAGTTAGATGCAAATGTTGTCAAATGGATTATTACGGCGATGAGGTATCAGTTTGTCCGTGGTGTGATGCTGAAAATAGTGTAATAAAAGTTACTGCATATAAGGTTGTTGGAGAGAAAAAGGAATTCAAATGGGATTTTTTACGTGAGGTATCTGAAGGTGTGATTAATGTCCCATTGAGAGTATTAGAAGGCTTTAATAGCAACCACCTAGATGAGAAAGCTTTTAGAATCACTTGTTTAGAAGACGGAATTGAAATTGGAGATCTATCGAATCAATATGATTTTTTTGTGAACGATAGTATGGGAAAGCAAATATATGGAAGTACAAAATTTAGTTTTACGAACAATATTGTGCTTTCTGCCATCGATGGAAGAAATGGCAATGCTTATTTATTAGAAATTGAGTTGAAGCAATGATAATAAATGAATTGGTGATGAATCAAGATAGTCGTTTTACTGATATACAATGTAGGATGGCGATTAAACAAAAGATTGTTGCAAAGAACGGTCGAGTTGAAATGATCGGGGACAATCAATTTAAGTTTATAACTAAAGATAATGTAATAGATTTTTCGATTGTAGATAAAAATAATGCAAAATTAATAATGGAGTTATTTAATCGACACTTTTATTGTCTTGCAAATGTTACTAGTTGTAGTGATAGCATTGAAGAGGGAAAAGTGTTTTTTCTTCATATAGGTTTCTTTTATAATTTACAACGCTGGGGAAAAACACCAATTATTCTCAGTGATGAAATGAAAAGCAATATTGAAAAACAGTATGTAAAAGGTAGAGAAACATTAGAACAAGTTTTAGAAGATAATTTTCGGCTTTCTGATGGTGTTAGCTCTTACTTTGCATATACAAGTGGAAAATACTATTTTGGCACTGATGAACATGATGGAGCAGAAATGGAAGATGCCGATAAAGAAAAAATACCTTTACAGAAAGAAAAAAAGGAAGAATCGGTAATATCAGAGAATGAATCCACAAAGGAAGAAAAGTTAGATAAAGGCAAGATAGATCAAATTATCGAGAAAGAAAAACAAAAGAAAGACACACTGGTTATTTATGGTCGTGAGTTCTATATATATGTTTCTATTCAGGGTGATAAGTTCAATGAAAAACTATATGTTGAAAAAGTAGGAAAAAGAAAACAAAACGCACCAATGATGCGCATGGCAGAGGGGACTTTGGAATTTTTTGATCATAATTCTATCCTCTCAAAAAAAGTAAAGGATACATTAGAAAGTACAAAAGGATATTTAGATTTATGGAACCAATATGCTGAACAAGAAGGAAATCTTTTGTTAGAGGAAGTTCGAAAGGTTGGTTTAATATCTGTAAATCGTGGCGCCGCAACCTTTGATAGTGAAGGTATTCATTTGCCTTATTCAGGCTTAACAAAAGAAGCCGAAGAATTGATAGTTAATGATACTTATTTATTCTTTTCAGATGAAATACCTGTGTATTTGGCAGATCGTGAAATGACATGGAGCGATTACAGAACTTTATCAAAAGAAGCAAGTCAAATAGGATATTCGATTAATAAAGGAGTACAAGTAAGGGTCAATAAAAGAAAAAATGGTGGATTTATTATTGAAGCCGAAGACGGCCAACTTCCAAAACAAAAATATATCTCCTTGTCTATTTTGGGAGATGAAAGACAGATAGCAAGAAGAGAAGAGGCAAGAAAGAGAATTGCAGACGGAAAAGCTGCAAATCCAGCACTAGGATTGATTTTAGAGGGACAACTTACTGAAGAATTAGGTGCATATTCTACAAGAAAGAAAATAATGCCTTTATCTAGTTTTGTTAAGAAAAAGATTTTTAAACATGATCCGACAGAAACACAGAAGAAGGCAATAGATATTGCACTTAATACACCAGATATTGCAATTATACAAGGTCCTCCTGGAACAGGAAAGACAACGGTTATTACTGCAATTGTTGAGCGTCTGAACGAATTATGCGATAAGCGAGAGAAAGTAAATGGACAAGTATTAATAACGAGCTTTCAGCATGATGCAGTAAGAAATATTATTGAAAGATTAAGAATTAATTCATTACCAACAATTAAATTTGGCAAGCAAAATCGAGCTGAAGAAGAGGATCTAACTAGGGAACGAGTTATTGAAGAGTGGTGCGAAGAATACATTGCAAGGTTGAACGAAAAGAATCCTGAACTTATTGAAACTGAAAAGAGAAATAGGTTAAGTCGTTTGCATAATTTATATTTAATATATCCAAGTGATAAAAATACTTTGGAGTTTTTGCAATGTGCGAAAGAAATAAATAATGATGTAGAACTTGATAAAAAAATAAGTAGAATGATTGAATCAATAAGCGTTAGTGGTGGTAACAAGACTTCGGAATTATTAATGCTTATTAGAAGACTAAGAACTACAAAAGAAGGATTTATGGATGACGGAGCAGACAATGCGGATTATCTACTACAAAATCTTGAGGACATGGGAATAAATCAAAGCATACCAGAAAACAGAAAGGTTTTTGATATTCTTGATGAGGCGGCAATGTGTTATGGAAAAGAGCCGGGTGAAGAGTTATTAGAAAAATTCTGCGATGTGAAAACATATTTATTGGATAAGTGTGTTCCTAAACCTTCATATAAAAAAGAAGTACCTAATGAGGAAGTATCAAATATTTATAAACAAATAAATCAGAGCGTAAAAAAACATCAAGATGAGAAAACTGCAATTTTAGCCGATTTGTTGAAAGAGTTACGAACTAATAGGTCTGAGGTGGAAAAATCTTTAGAACACTACTTGTTTGTCTATTCTGCGACTACACAGCAAAGTGAAGGTGTTGAGATTAAAGAAGCTAAAGGAATAAATAAATATTCAGATGAACATCCTGAATACGAAACTGTTATTGTAGATGAAGCTGCACGAGTAAGTCCAACAGATTTAATGATTCCATTAGCGCAGGCAAAAAAGAGAATTATTTTGGTGGGAGACCATCGACAGTTACCACATATTTACGATGAAGAAGTTTTTGAAAGTATGAAAGAGAATGGTGAAACTGTTGATATGAACAATATCAAAAAAAGTATGTTTGAGTATCTTTTGGAAAAAGCAAGAGAACTTGAGAAAATTGATAATGTTCCTAGAACGATTGTTTTGGATGCTCAATACAGGATGCACCCTATGCTAGGTGATTTTGTAAATGAAGTGTTTTATCAACCTAATGATGAGCAGTTTGCATCACCTATGCCGGCTTCAAATTATCAACAGTCCATTTCTAAAAAAACTCTTCCGTTGGAGTGGTATGACTTCCCTGATAATTACGGTAAAGAACATAAAGAGGGAACAAGTAGAGTAAGAGATTGCGAAGCTGATTTTATAGTTGAAAAAATTGAGTATTACATGAAATTGGAAGAAGGAAAGAATCTTTCATATGGAGTAATCACATTCTACAGTGAGCAGGTTAAAAGCATAAAACGAAAACTTAAGAATAAGTTAGGTGACGATGCAAAGCGAGTACGAGTGGGAAGTGTAGATGCTTTTCAGGGAATGGAATTTGATGTTATCTTTTTGTCGGTTGTTAGAAGCAATGATAAGAAACCGATGGTTAGAGTTGATAAGAATTCAAAGCCAGAACCAATTAACTATGATTATTTAGAAAAGTATAAAGGAATTGACAAAAAACAGATTGATAAGAAAACAGAAGAATACAAAGAGTGGGAATTATATCGTGATAAAGTTGGAATGCAGAATTATGGTTTCTTAATATCTGAGAACAGATTATGTGTTTCTTTAAGTAGACAGAAAAAATTACTTATTGTTGTGGGAAATACTGAAATGTTTTGCAAAGGTGAATGGGGACGTATTGCAGAAGTATGCGTACCAGGAATGAAAAGATTGTATGAACTTTGTAAGGGAGAGAATGTGATATACGATGGCCAATCCGAAAGTTTTTAGTTTATTCAAAACTAAGAATTATGCTGAATGTTTTCCTAATATTTCAGTACTTGGAAAAAAAGTTGATTTTTTCTTGGAATGTAGTTCCTATGATGTTATTTTGCCGGTCAAGGTAAAGGGGGATAGTAAGCTAGATGTATTTGAAGAAGCTGTATTGAAGTTGATTGCATATAAAACAACAACATCTGAGGATATGGCTGATATATTGTGTCTGACACCTGATTTGGTAAATTTTATTATCATTAGATTACAAGAGATGGACCTCCTTCAAGATAATGGTAGGGATTTGACAGAGCAAGGGAAAAAATATATTCGTGTCGATGAAAAAATTACAGGTGACGCAAATGTTGAGTTTGCGCAGGCAAAAGTCTTTGTCATAAATCAGACAGGAGAAATATTGCCTTACATACAAAAAGGTGAATTAATATCTGATCCTATAGAAAATATTCAAGGGTCAATATTAACTGTCGAATATGGAACTGTGGGTAATCCGATAAGAATTAAGGGAAAAATCCTTCGACAAAACAGAGCCGATAAAAAGAAAGAAATGCTTCAAAGTTCTTCTTTAAGAGCGGCGATAGATAAATACAATAAAATAGTAAAAGAAAATGTTAATTTTGATTCTATCGAATATGCCCAAGAATGGACTATTGAGAACACTTCGTCTGATGATGTATATTTTCATATGCAAGCAGTTGTCCAAGATGGAAATGTTGATGAAATATTAGTTTCAGATGGATTAGTAGTAAATATAGACTTTGTAAATGATTATATAAAGAGAAACCATCTGGATTTTATTTCAGTGGTAAAAGAAAGAGCTACAAAGAATATTATTCAAGAATCAGATGATGACACAGACGAAGATACGAAGGTTACACCAAATTATAAATATCGTGAACTAAGAAGTTTAATGTCAAAAATTAATTCTTTTTCACAAGTATATGATTGCTCTGATGATGAAGATGAAAGTGAAAATGAGGCATCTGTAAGCCTTGATGAAAATCAAATGCTGCAAGCAGAGCAAAAAAAGTTTATTTTAAATTGTTATTCGGCTTTTGAATGGAGTTTATTCTATTATGATGCAAAATATCCAATGAATAGTAATGTTAGTAGCATAATTGAGAATCAAACTGCTTTTCAGAATGCAAATACATTGATTCAGATGGCAACGAAAATTGGAGTGATAGATCCGAATAGATATGAAGAAATGTTCTATTCTTTAGATAGTAATAGAATCAAAAGAATGTTTAGAACAAATACTCCTGAATTAAGAGTTGCCCTGAGTTTAGCAATTGTAACATCAGTTCATAATGGTCAGTGCGAATTTAGAGAGTTGTTTAATAAAAGACCAGGTTTGTTTAGAGTCCTGCGTAATCTGTTTAGAGAACATGGTGATTTATCTCATCAGACTTTTACTAATGAGATAGATAAAAGAAGAAATAAAGAAATCTATGATTTGTTGATTGATTTTATTACGATATTACAACCTGACTATGATATTGGAGCAAATAGTGGAGTAAAGAATAGAAGAGTGTTATCTCAAATTTCGCAGGATAAGTTAAATGCGGAAGTAAGTCTTTCTAAAAGATTAGGTGCTTTGTATTATTATAATTTGTTGCCGGAAACAATAAAAGAAGAATGGATTCTAGTATCGCCAGACAAGGTGCATTATCCTGAAGCGGCAGAATACTTCGATATATTGTATAGGATTATGCAAGATACATTATATTATGCTTTGAAGGATATAAGAAAAAATCCACAGCTATGTAAAACGGAAATTCTTTCTAAGTTAAAAGAAAAGGGAGTAGTTTCAAATAGTTTTGATACCGTAAATGAAATTTTTGTTGCGAAGATATTAATGAGTGAAAATGCTACATTGGGTGCCAACGCAATGGTGTATCTGTATTATCAAAAAGACAATGTAGTTAATGAACTGAAGAATGTAAATTTTGTTCAGATTATTGAGCAATTAGTTCAATTGAGAAAACATGGTAATAATGTGGCATTAAGTGTAAATACGCGGAATCTAAATAAGATTAGAGATAATATGCTCGACATTGTAAAACTGATAGGAGGAAACTAAATGAGCACTGAAGTAAAGCAGGATATAGAGCAAGAAATTTCACAGGAAGTAGCACAGGAAACAAAAATAATATGTGATATTGAAACTGAAAACCATGTTGTAGAATCAAATCCAGAAGTTGATATTGAAGCAGTAAAAAAAGCTCTAGAAGCAAGAGAAGCAGAGTTGGCAAAATGGCAGAATGAATTAGCTGTGAAAGCAAGTGAGCTAGAAGCAGAATCAGTTCGAATCCATCAAAAAAATATTGCTCTCGATGAAAGGAAAAAGACAATTGAAGAAGGTCTAAAACTTAAAATTAATGCAGAATATGCTGAAGCTAAATCAAAATTATCGGAAGAACAGGCAAAGAGTAGAGCAGATTTTGTAGCAGAGCTAGATGGAAAGAGAAGCGAATTTGAAAAGAACAGACAGAAAGCTATTTCGGATTTAGATAAGGAACTAGAAGGGCTTAGAACAGAGGCAAAAAAAGAATTAGATGCCTTAAGAAAGAGCCAAGAAGCAGAGTTAAAGAAGGCAAGAGAAGATAGCGAAAAGGAACTTCAGAAACAACGTGAGGAACAAAAAGCAAAGTTAAAAGAAGTAAGAGAGTTAGCACTGCAGCAGCTTGAAACTGAAAAGGCAGAACGAACCGCTGAATTGACAAGAGGTGAGTCTGCACTTAGTAGTGAGCAAGCAAGGGTACAAGCTGAAAATACTAGAGTTGAAGGTTTGGAAAAGGAACTCGAAAAAAGAGAAGAAGATTTGCTTGATCAACAGAGAGTTTTAGAACGTGATAAGAGAAGATTAGAAAGAGAACGTTCAAGAATTGAGGAGGCTGATAGCAATCTTACTGAGGTTGTAAACCAGAAAATAGAGGATACTATTAAAAATTTGAATCAACTAATAGATACGAAGAATAAGGAATTAGAGAGTTTAAGGGAACAGTTAGCCGGGACTATTGGAGAAATCGAATTCGTAAATAGTTTCAGAGAGGCGTATGGAGAGGATCCACAAGTGTTGATTCAATCAAAAAAGCAACTAGAATACAGTAATAAGCAACTTCGAGATAAACTTTCAAATTCATCAGATAAAGCAGAATTAGATTCATTATTAGCAGCTTATAGAGAATCAAAGGCTGAAGTAGAAAGACTCTTAGAAGATAACAGACACTTGAGCAATTCACAAGAAAGAGTGGCTTTACTTGAAGCTCAATTCAGAACATTAGGCAGTGAACATAAATCGTTATTAGCAACATGCGAGTCATTAGAAAACCAGTTAGAGGCAAAAAACCAAGAATTGGTTAGATTATCAACTCCTGAAGGTAGAGTTGCGGATAGAGATGCTCGTATTGCTGCTATAATGACGGGTGCAATGGATGATAAAAAGGATTTGGTCGGAGCTGGAGATGGATTAGATAGTAGATACAATAAGAAGGACGAGATTACTTGGCTTGAGGATGTTTGGAAGAAGTGTGAGGCATATGGAATTAAGTTTAACAAGAGAATTCTGTATGCATTCCACACTGCCTTAAAAATAAATGAGTGGTCAACAATTACTGTACTAGCTGGTGTCAGTGGAACAGGTAAGTCAGAACTTCCACGTTTATATTCTGAATTTGGTGGTTTGAATTTTTGCTCTGTGGCAGTACAACCAAATTGGGATAGCCAAGAATCTATGTTGGGATTCTTTAATTCTATCGATAATCAGTTTGAACCAGAGGAGTTACTTAAGTTCTTAGTTCAGTGCACAACTGATCCTAGATATAATGAGTATATGAGTGTTGTTCTTTTAGATGAGATGAATTTGGCACATGTAGAACATTATTTTGCAGAATTTTTGAGTAAGTTGGAATCTAGACGTGGTCTGTCACGTAATTACTTGCCAGAAATAGAGGTTAAATTGGGTGCTGGAGTAAAGCCTTATGGATTAAAGCTGTCTAGAACTTTACTTTGGACAGGAACAATGAACCAAGATGAAACCACAAAGTCTCTTTCAGATAAGGTTTTGGATAGAGGAATTGTTATCAATTTCCCAAGACCAAAAAATCTTGAAAGTAGAGCCAAAATGGGACTTATTACTGATTATATCAGTGATGATAGAGCTAAACTTCATAAAGATACTTGGCAGTCATGGACAAGTCATACAATTGAATTTTCTGAAGAACAAAAGAAAGCGGTTGAGAATTATAGAATAATTGTTCAGAAAATTAACAATGCATTAGAAGATGTTGGTAGAGCATTGGGACATCGTGTATGGCAGTCTATTGAGTATTACATTGCAAACTATCCAACTGTTAGACAAGCTATGAATTATCAGCCTAAACAGAACGAAAAGGGCAAGATTGTATGGGTTCCAACAAATAGTGAATTAACAGGGGAATTAAAAGAGGCGATAAGAACTGCTTTTGAAGACCAGATTGTACAGAAAATTATGCCTAAATTGAGAGGTATTGAAACTCGTGACAAACGAGGAAAGAGCAGTCTTGATAAAATTGAAGATTTACTTGTAACCCATGATTTTACAAGTTTGCAAGAAGATTTCCAAATCGCTAGAGAACAAGGATATGGTCAGTTTATTTGGAATAGTGCAAAATACCTTGATGAGAAAGAAGAAAACCAATCACAAGAATAAAAGTAGAGTAAAGAATCATTCTTAAGCTACATACTTTTATTTAGAAAGGAGGTAGGTTATGAGACAAATCGATAATTATGAGCAGTTTTGTAAAGCTTTTGAAAGTGATGATAATGAACTAAAAAAAGAAGCAAAATTGTTACTTTTTATTCAAAATTGGATAATTAGAATAATAGATTATATGGAGGAAGATACACTCGATTATAGTCTAAAAAAAATGATAGAGCAGAATGTAGATAAAATATCTAATATACATACCTTGAAGGATGCGCTTTCTAGTATTGTGGATGATTCGGGCTTGGCATTTAGACATCTGAATGAAAATATGCGAGAGAAGATTATTCGTGAAAATGTTCAGATGCCTGTATATAAAGTTAAAGAGATTAATAGCTATGGTTTGAATTGGTTGAGTAGACAATCTGGAAGAACAATTAGACAAAAGGTATCTTCGGCTGGTAATTCTATCATGGCTGTTCAAAGAAGAATGAGCTTTGATACTGCGGAAAATAGGCTATTTGTGGCTTTCGCAAAGGAGATATTTGAGCAGTTAAATACTAAGTTAGAAAGCTTGGGAAAAATTGATTCACGACAGATAGTTGAAGAAGAAGACATGCGAGACGAATTGGCAGTTTTCTTAAGAAGAGATGACATTGCAGAAGTAAGAAGATGGGAGAATTTACCACCTAATAATGCCCTTCTTTCTGATCAGAATTATAAAAAAATATGGCATGCGTGGAACGAAATAAAGAAATTGGATGAACGCATACAAAACGATTCTGATTATATGGGAAATCGTTTAGCAACTATATTTTTTGTTGAATTGTTAGTTTATCTCAGAGAAATACTTCAAATACCACAGGAACCCGTAGAAATTGATTATGATGAGTACAATGTGTATTTGTGTGAAAAACAGTTATTCTGTTTGGATGGAGACGGGAAAACAGTTCAAATTAGTAAGGACAGTAATCATATATATCTTAGTTCCACAAAGAAAGATATTGATGTAGAATTTATGGGTAATAAGCTTGTTGTTAGGGTAAGCAAAGAAGAAGACAAAGAATATGAAGTAACACAAGATAAGATTTATACTTATGTGAAGTTAATTGCGACAAAATTGGGAGTTGGATTATCAAAAACAAATTCTATTGTGCAGAGAAAAGAAGCACAGAAGTTTCAGAATATAGTTGTTGATTTATTTTCATTACATCCAAGCTATATAGGTGATGATGCATCATATGAGAAATTATCAGAAAGAATATTACAACAGAGATATACTGGAAGAGACATTGATGGTGATTTGAGAGATTATTATATTCCATGTGATAATTCAAATGCTATTAAAATGATATCTGGGGTTACTGATACCTATACAATTCCGTTTGCTGTAGATAATGGTTCAATGGAACAGATGAAACGTCTGGTTCACATGATGGAAAACTATATAGTAACGGACTCATTCACTTATGTTTTCCCAGATGCTTATAATGAACTTCAGTTAAGTATGGTTCATAAAGCTGCTCGAATGGTATATAGAAGAGTTAGAAATGTACCGTTAAGTATAGGAGCTGCCTTTAAATTTCAAACAACCAAGAACTTTAGAAATAATTTTGAACCAGGAGATTTTCTTTTAGTTGTAAATCTTGTTGATGATGAGGTGACATTTACTTTAGTTACAGGTGAATATGATCAAAATCTTGAAAGCGAAATAAGTGATTATAGAGGTATTGTATGGGAAAGACATCCTACTTCGACTAAGCTTTTTAAGGATGAAATTGATAATAATATAATTGATTTCCTAACAAAAGCAGGCTGTGCTAAGTCAGAGAAAATATATAAATTGCTTGGCTTAGATGGTTTATGTGATGAAAGCGATAATTTTAGTGTATTTTTCGGTAATGAGTGGTTTCATGTAACATCTGAAATTAAGCAGATAGTAGAACGATTTAAAATAAATATTACTGATGCTGTAGCAGAATTCCTTATGCGTAATCGATCTGTTGTTCGTGGAGCAAATGTTCATGTTATTTCGCTTGTTGACAATCTAATATATAAGGGAAGCATGCCATATTATTGTATTGATAAACAGGCTGTTTTAGAAGGTTGTAAGGAGCTAGAAAGATTAAAGCAATTAACAGATATACCATTGTGGCATGACCATCTTCCTGCATTAGCGATTAAATTGATGTATGGAAAGTTTGACTTAATTAAAAATGAAAGAGTAGAGCCAAGATTTGAGAAAAAACAGACTATTCCAATCATGGGAACATTTACATTGCCCAAAAAATGCAAGGAATATCATTTTAATTTAGTTCAAGATGAAAATGCTAGAAAGATGCAATATGAAGCTGTTATTAAGAATCCAGCCTTTCCACTTAGCCAGGATGTTGAATGCGACTTAATTATGACATATCAATATGGAGCTGAAGAACCATATGAATTGGTTTTTGTTCCAAAGGATTCTAAAACAGCAGGCTTTTCAGAAGCAAAAGTTAAATGGTTTAGACTTGAAAAATATGATACAGAAGATTTGGAAGCACCAGATTTCCCTGCTAAGATACCATGGGCTGATTTGCATCGCTATCCTGGACGAAAAGGTGATGTGATTAATGTTTTTGATGTATTGGATGATGAGTTTAAATTATTGAATGAAGGATATTATACTTTTGATATTTCAGATACATTTATGAGACAGGATAAAGACGGAAAGTGGTTTGGCAAGTTCATTTTTGAAAAAGATGGAGAAAATGTAAAGGTTCAATGGTCAGAAAGAGATTGGGATCGAGATTCTACACCACCACAAATTATATCAGAAATCTCATGTTGGATTGTGCCAAATGTGTATGAGAATAAAAAGAGTGGTAAGAGATATAGAATATCTAATTTATGGGATGCAAGGACAAGAGATAATTTATGGTTTACGAATAGAAATGGTGGATATCAGTGTATTGTAAACTTTGATTATGACGGAGAAATGGAAACAATATCTATTATTGATCAAAAGTTTGATATGCCAGATAGATTTCATACTGGGATAAATGATATTACATTTGAAGTACGTAAATTACCAAATGGCAATTTGCAGGCTATTAATATTCATGATGAAGATGGTCCGGAACCATTAAAGAAGTTTAATGCTATAAATATTTGTGAGGGTGGACGTACACCTGTTCCTCCTAGATTTTTTACTAATGCTTATTATGAAAAATGGACAAGAACCTTGTTTGCTAATAATCGTTCTTTAGCTGAGAGTGAATGTCCAACTGATTTCCAAAAGAGCTTTGCAAGGTCCGTAAACAATTGGGTTAGTTTGTTTTATCAGTACCGTGAGCCAAATGATAAAAAGAAATTGTTTACTTTGCTTTCATTGGCTGCTAAGGATATTGGAAAAGATTACTATGAAATGGCCTATGAGTTATTAGAAATGTATAGATATGGAGAGTTGGATATACCATATGAAATTGGCTGTGCTTTTTGCGATTTAACCAATGATATGCAGAAAGAACTCATGGATTTTACCTTGAGCGAAGTTGCCGAAGATTATGAAGCTATAGGTATTTTAGCAAAGGCAATTTGGCATAATGAACAGTTCGTATATAATGCTGATCCAGATTTGTTACTTAACAATTATTTCCCTAAGGCGGTCGATTATATTGGAGATGCTCTACGACGTTCAAGAGGAGAACATGTATTAAAGGAAGATTTAGAAAATGTTAAGTATTGTTTAGAGTATATTCTTGGTATTATGAGATTACGAAATTTGAATGAGTCGATGATAACTGATAAATATTTATCATTGAATAATTCAAAAATGAGGGAACTTTATAAATACCTTGAGGTGATGGCTGACAATAATACAAAGATATTTTCGTTCCTAAAATTAGAGATAAGTTCTAAAGGTATTTATGAAAAAATATGTGATTTGTTATATGTATTATTCGTATATGTTACGGGTAATAATACTGAAGGCGAAATTAGAATATCTCTAAATATTGATGATTAACTATACAAGCGAGGCAGGACGAATGTTCCGCCTTGCGTTTGTTAATGGATTTATTGTTGCGAAGAATAGTGAATTTGGCTTTCGATATGTTCCCAAGAACACATATAGGTCAATATTCAGAGATAAAACGCGGTTCTGTTGTTTAAATTTGACAAGGCAAAGCCTGTATTGTATATGTAGTAGATCCCGGACAATTAACATATGAACATCGACGTATCGGATCATTTAATGCAATGAAGTTAGGTAACATAGAGCCCTTTATATGCTGGATTGAAGAGAGAGTGTATAAAGATCATTGGTCTTTTGATGCTGCTATTGGATACGCTATACTTAGGGTAAAAGGCATTGATCTGCCTTTGGTAGTACATCGTTCTATGAGAAAATCCATTGTCAGAAAACATAAGCGCGAACTGGGGCGATCCATAGAACTTCGTGACGCTATAGTTGAAACTCGTAAAGAATTTGGTCATTGGGAATTAGATACTGTTCGTGGAACAAAGGATAAAACAGATGACGTATTAGTGACGTTATTAGAGCGTAAAAGTAGACTATATATAGCGCTACGTTGTCTGTTAGCACATGCCTGTGATGTAAAAGAGACATTAGAAGCGTGGTTAACTATCTTTAGGAAGAATGTTGAATTAGGCAGAATATGTAAGACAATAACCGTTGATAATGGATTAGAATTTGCGGTTATTTCTGAACTTGAAGATGAAATACTATTTATCTATTTTGCGCATCCCTATTCGGCTTGGGACTAGGTTCTAATGAACGGCATAGTGGTCTATTTCGACGCTTTATTCCAAAAGGGAAGCGAATAGAAATTATCCTCAGACGATATACTTCAACAAGCCCTTCACTGGAGTAATAATTTGCCACGAAAAATATTACATTACAAAACACCACAAGAGGTCTTTTTAGAAGAAGTTAATAAAATAGTGGATTTAAGTGCTGATCTGCACCCATTTTCTTGGACAGATATAATTAAGCTATTTTTTGGAAATTAGTTCGGTATTCTACTGGACTCATTCCTTTTAATTTGAGCTTGATACGTTTTGTATTGTAATAATCAATATAATCTATTAATTTGTTGATAAAATCTTTATAGGAAGTAAATTCCTCTAAATATAACAACTCTGATTTTAATAAGCCAAAGAAGTTTTCCATCACGCTATTATCCAAACAGTTTCCTTTTCGAGAC
>ERZ772906.449-NODE-449-length-24578-cov-33.613139_pt1 | contig 24578 bp, 18 predicted proteins | sample MGYA00511338_ERZ772906 | MGnify/ENA primary metagenome ERZ772906 (study PRJEB29015, sample SAMEA2738076) | human oral metagenome | biome: human oral; feature: human-associated habitat; material: saliva | place: China | collected 2212 ... | reverse complement strand
CAATCGCTGTTGACGAGCCAACAATGAGTATGCTCTTCACCATCAACGACTCTCCATTCTTCGGAAAGGAAGGTAAGTTCTGTACCTCTCGCCATATCAGCGACCGTTTGAGCAAGGAACTTGAGAAGAACCTTGCACTCCGTGTACTTCCTATGGAGGACTCAATGGACAAGTGGATTGTTAGTGGACGTGGTGTACTCCATCTCTCTGTCCTCATTGAGACTATGCGTCGTGAGGGCTATGAGTTGCAGGTAGGTCAACCACAGGTTATCTATAAGGAGATTGATGGCCAGAAGTGTGAGCCTATCGAAGAGTTGACAATCAATGTTCCTACCGACTTCTCAAGTAAGATGATTGATATGGTAACTCGTCGTAAGGGCGAACTTCTCGGTATGGATGCAGAAGGTGAGCGTGTGAATATCACCTTTGAAATACCTTCACGTGGTATCATTGGTCTGCGTACCAACGTATTGACAGCCAGTCAGGGTGAAGCCATCATGGCACACCGCTTCAAAGATTATCAGCCATTTAAGGGCGAAATTGTACGTCGCACAAATGGTTCAATGATTGCCTTGGAGGCTGGTACTGCCTACGCTTACGCAATTGACAAGCTGCAGGACCGTGGTAAGTTCTTCATCGATTCAGGTGAGGAAGTTTATGGCGGACAGGTTGTTGGTGAGCATGTTCACGACAACGACCTCGTCATCAACGTTACTAAGGCAAAGCAGTTGACCAATGTTCGTGCATCTGGTTCTGACGAGAAGGCACGCGTTATCCCTAAGACTGAGATGAGCCTTGAGGAATGTCTTGAGTACATTAAGGGTAACGAATATGTTGAGGTGACTCCAAAGAACATTCGTATGCGTAAGATTACACTCGATCATAATGATCGTAAGCGTGAGAGTAAAGAATAGACATCTTACTAATAATAAATTAGAAAGGCGGCAGTCCACAATGGATAGCCGCCTTTCTTCTTTAACCCAAGTCAATTAAACTAACCCTTTTCCTAAATTCCCAACACATAATTCAACTCCTCTTTACCTAAAAATAAATTCATAGAAACATCGATAACACACCTTAACCAACTCGGAATAAAGAAAAATAGTGTACGTCCTATAAGGATAGAAGCAAATTAAAATAATAAGAAACATCAAGACTTTCGGCGAAAATATGTATCTTTGCTTTGTCAAAGATTAAGAGTTGAATAAACGTCAGAATAGACATAACACTCAACCTAATTATTTTGCACGAACAATATATTCAACAAAAACATATTCAATGAGCACGATTATCTATCCATCCCCTATATTTGGACCAGTTCACAGCCGTCGCTTAGGTATTTCCTTAGGCATTAACTTGATGCCAGCAGACGGCAAAATATGCACTTTCGACTGCATTTACTGTGAATGTGGATTCAACAAAGACCACCGCACAAAGACCCCCCACCCTACCCGTGAGCGTGTTGCAGAGGCTTTGGAAGCGAAGCTAAAGGACATGCAACAAGAGAATATTCAGCCTGATGTATTGACTTTTGCAGGTAATGGTGAGCCAACTTCCCACCCACAATTTGACGAGATTATTGACGATACAATCCGTCTACGCAACGAGTATTGCCCACTGGCAAAAATATCAGTTCTCAGTAACTCTACCTTTATCCATCGTCCGAAGATTCATGAGGCTTTGTCAAAGGTAGATAACAACATCTTGAAACTCGATACCATCAATGCTGAATATATCAAAAAGGTAGACCGTCCAACGCAGCCTTCCTATGATGTAAACAGAATCATTGCAAATATCAAGTCTTTCAACGGACAAGCAATTATCCAAACAATGTTTATGAAAGGGACAACGGAAGACGGATATAATGTTGACAATACAACTGAAGCCTTTGTTGCACCGTGGCTTGAGACAATCAAAGAGATTGCTCCACGTGAAGTAATGATATACACCATCGATCGTGAGACGCCCGACCAACACCTACAAAAGGCGACACACGAAGAATTAGATGCCATCCGTGACCGTGTCATCGCATTGGGAATCCCTTGCACAGCATCGTATTAACGTTTCTCTATTCTTAATATCCCTATCACGGAAAGATTCCTATTATAGAAAAGCTATCCAATACGAAAGTATCAACCAAACATAATGGACGCACTTTAGATGCGCCCATTTTATTTTGACAAATGTATAAATCCTCCGTTTCTCTTACTTATAAAACAAATTACTTTAAGTTCTGTTGAGGGTTACTTGCATTACCAGAAACCTACAGAGCCTTCTGAAATGTCATAAATTTTCCTACTATTACAATCACAATACATGCTCTTTTGGCTTCTAAAAGACGCCTAATTGACTTGCAAAAGATGCCCTTTTGAGGTCTTACTAACGCCCTTTTGAAGTCCAATTAAGCACCTTTTACTTTACTACTTTGTAACTAACTGATTCCCTGTTGATTGCAAACTTACTTTTTACACGTGTTTTTGCCTTTATTTGATGCTATTTTACCCAAATTTATGTCATGATTTTTCAAAACCTTATCTACGGGAAACATAAGCCCAAATCAAGCTTTCAGTTTAACCCATATCTAATAAACGAATAAAAAAAGGAGAGCTAACCTCACAGCTTGCTCTCCCATCATCAAAAATTTATAGGTATGAAAATTATAATTTACTGATGATTCCTTCTTCTGTACCTCGTACGAATTCGAGGATATTACGGATTGCAGGTGAGTCTGGCACCTGCTGTTCTATCTGGATACAAGCATCGAAGATCGAAGTCTGACCATGGAATAACAGACGATAAGCATTCGCTATGTGTTTGATTACCTTTTCGTCAACACCTGCAGTCTTGCTGATAGTTGTATTTATACCATTATAACTAATAGGTGACCCACCAGCAATAACATAAGGAGGGACATCCTTAGAGAAGGTTGTACCAGCTTGTACAACAGCATACTCACCAACACGAGTATTGGCTTTCTCAACAACATTGGACGAGATAAGAGCACCAGTACCAATGTGACAATCACCAGCTACCTTTACACCATAACCAAAGACACAACGGTCACCAACGACAGTGTCATGACTGATATGTGCACCTTCCATCAAGAAGTTGTTTGAACCAAGAACAGTCTTGCAACCACGATGTGTAGCACGATTGATGACAACATTCTCTCGAATTATATTATTATCACCTATAATCAGTTCGCTCTTCTCACCCACAAACTCAAAGTCTTGTGGTAAAGCAGCAAGTACTGAACCTTGATGAACCTTGTTTCCGTTACCCATACGAGTACCGTTTAAAATGCTCACAAAGGGAAAGATGACACAGTTATCACCAATGACAACATCATCCTCTATATATACGAATGGGAATATCTTACAGCTGTCTCCTATCTTTGCCTTTGGAGATATCTCAGCTTTTGGACTAATTTCGCTACTCATAATCTTAAATATTATTTTTTTCAGTATCTACCGACAATCACCTTCAAGGATAGACTTATCAGTTATGTCGGTAATCATAATTATGACGTACTAATGAGAATCTTGCTCAGAATAATTGTGAATTAGAAGTAATCATAATTATGAATTCTGAATTATGAATTCTGAATTACTTCGCACCTCCACCCAAAGCCTTGTACAGATTAACAATTGACTGAAGCTTTGTAAACTGCTCCTGAACCTGTGAAATCTCAGCATTAAGCAGACTCTGCTGTGCGGTGATAACCTCAAGATAAGTACTTGAACTCTGTGTATAGAGCATCTGTGTGTGCTCAACATTCTTATTCAAAACATCAATCTGCTGCTTGCGCAACTGCTCTTTCTCAGTAGCTGCATTGTAAGCAACAAGTGCGTTGCTCACCTCTGATCCAGCCTTGAGAATACTATTCTGCCATGTATTGTATGCCTGCTTATACTTATCCTCTGCAACACGTAATCCTGCTACCAATTGACCACGCATAAAGATAGGTTGCGTAAGGCTACCTACAACACTTAAAAGAAGTTTTCCTGGGTTTACCATGCCACCACTGTTTGTCCATGCACCAGTAGGTGAAATGGTCAATGAAGGATAGAAACGGCTGCGAGCTGTCTGAACATTATAGAAGCACTGTGCCAAAGCCATTTCGTTAGCATGAACATCAGCACGGTTACTCAACAACTCTACACCGATACCACCAGCGAAGTTAGCGGGTAAACTTTGGTTCTCAAGACTGCCACGTGCAATCGTCTGAGCTGGCTCACCAAGAAGTAAACTAAGTGTATTCTCTGTCTCACGAATCTGACGACGAATGTCTGCAGCCTGTGTCTGAACACTATAGAAAGCAGCCTCAGCACTCTGTACACTCGTTGAACGAGCACGACCGAACTCCATCTGCAGTTTCATCACATCCCAAGTATTCTTGGTTAGGCCCAACATATTATCAACTATCTGCTTCTGACGATCGAGCATCAAGAGTGTATAGTAAAGGTTGGCAACACTACCGATGAGGTTTGTCTGCGCATAAACCTTATAGTCCTGTACCTGCATTAACGCCATTTGAGCAGACTTCTTAGTAGAACGAAGCTTACCAAAAAGGTCTACCTCCCAGCTTGCTGAGATTGGAAGCGTATAAGCCTGTGTTGATGATGTATGCGTACCGAAATGGGAAATCGTACCTGTTGGGGCAAAAGCAACTGACGGCAAAAAAGATAACTTAGCCGCCTTAACCTGCTGCTCAGCAATATCTACGTTCAGTGCAGCATTGAGCAAGTCAGGGTTATTATTAAGAGCTTTCTCTATGAGTGTCTGCAGATGTGGGTCAGTGAAGACACTACGCCATGGCAGATTACCGAAGTCATTAGCACCTTCAAGCGTTGCCTTGTCATCAACAGGGTCGCGCACAATGCCATTCGTCTTAACGTCAGGACGTTCGTAATTGCCATAGAGACTCTTACAGCCTGTCAGTGACAGGCCTGCAAGAGCTATGATGATTATATTTAATTTATTCATTGTTATTCCTTTATTAGTGTCTACTCTTCTATCTTATAATCTGTTGCAGGGCCCTTTGAGAACTGCTCAAGTTCCTTGATAACATCACGGCTTGCCTCATCTTCAAATACGAGAGGCTTAACACGCTCCTGCAGGTACTGGAAGAAGGCAAACAAAGCTGGCACAACAAACACCTGACAGAGTGTACCGATAAGCATACCACCGACAGCAGCAGCACCCAATGTCTGGTTACCATTACGACCTACACCACTTGCAAACATCAAAGGCAACAAACCGATAATCATCGCAAGTGAGGTCATAAGGATAGGACGGAGACGAGCACCAGCACCTAAGATTGCTGCATACTTGATAGCCATACCCGTACGACGACGCTCAAGAGCGAACTCTACGATAAGGATGGCATTCTTTGCCAACAGACCAATCAACATAATCAATGAGATCTGCATATAGATGTCATTACTATGCCCGAAGATCATCGTGAAGATAAATGCACCAGCCAAACCGATTGGAATAGATAGAATTACTGCCAATGGAAGGATGTAGCTCTCATACTGTGCACTCAAAATCAGGTAAACGAAAACGATACAAAGAACAAAGATCATTGCTGTTGAGTTAGATGCTTCTTTCTCTGAACGAGTCAGACCAGAGAATTCATAACCATAACCCTGTGGCAATACTTGTTTTGCAACCTCCTCAGCAGCTTGAATAGCCTGACCAGAAGAATAACCATCAGCTGGTGTAGCACTGATTGCGATAGAGGTAAAGAGGTTGAAACGTGTGATATTTGATGGACCATAAACACGCTTCAATGTACAGAACTCGCTTACAGGTGCCATTCCGCCAGTAGTTCTTACATAGATATTCGTCAGTCCATCCTCACTCATACGACTCTCAACCGTACCTTGAATCATAACACGGAAGAGCTTACCATAAGAGTTGAAGTTTGAAGCATACATACCACCATAATATCCCTGCAATACTGAGAGAATTGCAGCTGGTGATGTACCAGCCTGCTTTGCCTTTGCCACATCAACATCAACCATATACTGTGGATAGTTAGGGTTATAGGTGGTCAGTGCACGGCTAAACTCTGGGCGCTTGTTCAATGCAGCCAAATAATCCTGTGCTACCTTATAGAACTTATTAAGGTCGCCACCCGTCTTATCCTGCAATACAAATGACACACCATTTGAAAGACCATAACCAGGAATCATCGGTGGCCCAAAAGCAATAATCTGTGCTCCCTTGATACTTGCAGTCTGCTTGTATATCATACCCAAAATCATATTAGACGATGTCGGGTCAATAAACAATCCAGCTATACCTGCGCCATCAAAGACAGACTTAATGCGATCTATCATTCCATACTCACGCTCGGCAAATGGTTTTAACTTAATAATAAAGGTTGACTGGTTAGAACCCTGTCCTGCCATGAAGTTGTAACCTACAATTTGCTCACGACGCTCAATATAGGGGTTGCTTGCCAACATTCTGTCAATCTGATCAGTCACCTTCTGAGTCTCAGCCTGTGATGTACCTGGTGGCATACTGATCATTGCAAACAATGTACCTGTATCCTCATTTGGAACAAGACCAGTCTGGGTGAATTTCATTGTAACAACAAGTGCTACAATACCCAAGATGACCGTAACACTCGAAATCCAACGATGATTGATAATCTTCTCTACAACCTTCTGATACTTAGTATTAATCTTGTCATACTGCGTATTGAAAGCCATGTGGAAGCGGTCAATACGTGACAGCTTTTTATGCTCCTCATCCTTGCTATGTGGTTTCAAGAAGATAGCACAAAGTGCTGGAGATAATGTTAAAGCATTCAAAGCAGAGATAACGATAGACACAGCCATCGTCACACCAAACTCACGATAGAATGTACCAGAGGTTCCACCCATAAATGATACAGGCACGAATACGGCTGCCATTACCAAAGTAATAGAAATAATAGCACCAGAGATTTCGTTCATCGCATCAATAGCAGCGGTCAACGCACTCTTATAACCTAAATCAAGTTTTGCATGTACAGCCTCAACGACCACGATAGCATCATCGACCACAATCGCAATTGCCAACAGCAATGCCGAAAGTGTCAATAGGTTGATGGAGAAACCAAATACCCAAAGGAAGAAGAAGGTACCTATCAAAGCCACTGGTACGGCAATCATTGGAATAACCGTAGAGCGGAAGTCCTGCAAGAAGATGTACACAACGAAGAATACCAACAAAAGCGTAATTACCAAGGTAAAGAGTACTTCTTCAATAGAAGCAAAGAGGAACTCGGTAACATCCTGCTCAATAGTAACCTTCATACCTGGTGGCATCTGCTTCTGAGCATCCGCCAAGGCTGTCTTCACGTCATCTGCAATTTGTGTAGCATTAGAACCAGCAACCTGATTAATCATACCAATAACAGCAGGACGACTATTGTTCTTCATCATAACAGAATACTGCAAACCACCTAACTCAACCTTTGCCACATCGCGCAAGTGAACGGTCTGCCCATTAGTATTACTTGAGATAATGATATTACCATATTCCTCTGGGGTCTTTAGACGACCCTTATAACGCATGGTATATTCAAATTTCTGATTACTCTGCTCGCCAAACGAACCCGGTGCAGCCTCGATATTCTGCTCAGCCAAAGCCATAGAAACATCTGATGGAACAAGCTTATGCTGCTTCATCTTATCTGGATATAGCCAGATACGCATGGAGTAAGTTTTCATACCAGGTGTCTGTACGTCGCCGACACCATTGATACGCTTCAACATTGGTACGATATTGATATTGTTATAGTTCGTAAGGAACTCATCATCATATCGTCCATCATCTGTCGTAAGAGAATACATCACCACATTTGAGCTCTGACGCTTTGACACCGTCACACCCACACGTGTTACTTCAGCAGGCAACAGCGCCTGTGCTTGTGATACACGGTTCTGCACGTTCACAGCTGCCATGTTAGGATCTGCTCCTTGCTTGAAGTAAACAGTAATCATTGCCATACCAGCATTGGTTGCTGTTGACTCCATATAAGTCATGTTCTCAACACCATTGATACTTTCCTCCAACGGTGTAATAACAGAGTTCAATACAGTCTGGGCATCAGCTCCCTTGTAAAATGTCTGAATAGAAATCGTAGGAGGAGCAATATTCGGATATTGTTCAATAGGCAGTGATATCAATCCAATTATACCCAAGAGTACAAAGAAGATTGATATAACCGTTGACAATACCGGTCGTTTGATAAAATTCGTAAATGTCATAATACCTAATTGTTTATTTAGGGTTTGTAAATATTGAATGAGTTAAGGAATTCTTCATCATCCATCATTCAACATCTATCACCTACTTATCTTCTCCCTTCATAGCTTTAAGGAAGCCTGATGCTGAACCTTGGTTTGCACCCAATTTCTCTGCTTTCTCAATGGCTTTGTCATACTCTGCAGGAGTAAGTGCTGTAATCTTTGAGCCATCTTCAAGACTTGAAAGGCCCTTGCTCACAATACGATCGCCCATCTTAAGACCACTTGTAACGATATAATTGATACCATCATTCTGTGGTTCAACTGTAATCTCGGTATAGTGCACCTTACTATCAGCGTCAACTTTATATACAAAGATCTTATCCTGAACCTGTACAGTAGCCTCTTGTGGTACCAACAAAGCACGATTGTTAGTCTTTGCAATAATAATCTGACCACTTCCACCGCTCTTCAACAAGTGCTCCGGATTAGGGAAACGTGCTATAACACTTACTGTACCAGTTGTTGCATCAATAATACCACTGGTCTTAACAACTACTCCCTCATGGTTGTAGGTTGTACCATCGGCCAACAACAAACTAACACTTGGGAAAGACTTGATAGCATTGTTCAAACCATTATTAGTACGACTGAGCTTCAATACATCAGATTCAGTCATTGAGAAATAAACTTCGATAGAAGAAGTATTGCTGACTGTAGTAACTGGCTGTGCAGAAGATGCGCTAACCAAAGCACCCTCCTTATAAGGAAGACTACCTACATAACCAGATGCTGGACTTTTCACATAGCAGAAACCAAGGTTATCCTTAGCTGTTGCAAGCATTGCCTGAGCCTGACGAACTGCAGCTTGCGCTTGTACGACAGCAGCCTTAGCAGACTCAACTCCACTCTGTGCCTGACTAACTGCAGCCTGTGCTGTCTCGTAAGTATTCTTAGCAGCCTCCATCTCATAATCACCAATCACCTTATTACTATAAAGGTTCTTACTGTTACTATAAGCCAAACGTGAAGTTGCTGCCTGAGCATTGGCAGAATTAAGGCTTGCATTAGCTTGTACGACACGAGCCTGTGCACTTGCAACACCACTCTGCGCTGATACGACCTGAGCTTCTGCCTGACGCACTGCAGCCTGATAAGTAGAGTTATCTACCACAAAAAGGACCTGTCCTGCACGAACATACTCACCTTCATGTACATACAGCTTTGTTATAAAGCCACTTACCTTCGGACGCACCTCAACATCCTGCACACCCTTAATAGTTGCAGGGAATGTTGTTTTTAACTGTGCATTAGCTGCACCAATTGTAACTACTGGATACTCATTGTTTGTTGGAAGACTTTGTCTACCTCCTCCACCGCAACTGGTAAGTAACACTGTCACTGCTGTTATAGCAGACAATAAGATACTTTTTTTCTTCATACCTATTAAAATATATTCTTTATTATCTCAATTCAATCGGAAAACTAAGGTTTAACCTATATACGAAAAGTTTATTTGTTACTAAGCAAAGTACGCTGAAAACTATGCGATAACGTTATAGTTTTCAGCGTACAAATATACATATTAATATTTAAATCGCCTCAGTTTATAGCTTCTTTTTAACAATAATTGGCTATACTAAACCCAATTCCTTTGCCTTTTCTCGTAACAAAGCTAAAAGCGGTTCACGTTCATTAGGAACTCTGTTATCAAGTACAGCATCTTTCAGTGTTTGTTTCAGTAATCCAACCTCCCTACTCGGTTTCAAATTAAACATTTCCATAATCTCGTTTCCATCAACACAAGGCTGTAAAAGACGCTTATAATCACGATCTTTCAAGTCTTTTAATTTCTCACGAACAATACGAAAGTTATCTAAGAAACGCTGTTTACGAACTGCATTCTTACTTGTTATATCTGCCTCACAGAGGGTCATCAAGTCATCTATATCATCACCTGCATCATTCAGCAATCGACGTACTGCAGAATCGGTCACCTCCTCATCAGCAATAGCAATCGGACGCATGTGCAAATCAACTTGTTTCTGCACATACTTCATCTTACTATCCATAGGGAGTTTAAGACGACGGAAGATGTTTGGAACCATCTTTGCACCCACAAAGTTATGATTATGGAAGGTCCATCCCGCTGTAGCATCCCAACGCTTACACTTAGCCTTGCCCACATCATGCAACAACGCAGACCAACGCAACCATAGATTATCCGTGTACTTACAGATATTATCCAATACCTCAAGCGTATGATAGAAATTATTCTTATGAGCACGTCCGTTTCTTGTATCCACGACATCGAGTGCAACAAGTTCTGGGAGAATAAGTTGCAAAAGCCCACAACGATACAACTCTATAAATCCCTTGCTTGGTGTTGCAGTCATCATAATCTTATTCAACTCCTCTTCAATACGTTCCCCACTTATAATCTTGATTCGTTCAGCATTACGTTCCAAAGCCTCGAAGGTTTCGTCCTCTATGAAGAAATTAAGTTGTGTAGCAAAGCGAACACAACGCATCATACGTAATGGGTCATCAGAGAAAGTAACATCAGGGTCAAGTGGTGTACGGATAATACCATCCCAAAGGTCATCAACACCATCAAATGGGTCAACCAATTCGCCAAAGCGTGCTTTATTCAAACATATAGCCATCGCATTAATCGTGAAATCACGGCGATTCTGGTCATCTTCCAATGTACCATCTTCAACTATTGGTTTCCTACTGTCATGGCTATAACTTTCCTTTCGTGCACCGACAAATTCAACCTCGATATTCTTGTACTTTACTTGTGCTGTTCCGAAGTTACGGAAAACGGACAGATGAGCCTTCTTACCTAAGATGGCTTTCAATTCACTTGCAACCTGAATACCGCTTCCAACAACCACAACATCTATATCATTTGACGGACGTTCCAAGAACAAATCACGCACGTAACCACCCACAACATAGCATTCCAAGCCAAGTTTATCGGCTGCTGTTGAAATATGATGAAATATATCTTTGTTTATAAGCTGTGCCAATTCGGCATCTGAGAGATCTCGCATATAATGTTATCTTTATAATAAGAATCATGCAAAGATACATATTTTCCACAACTCTCACAAGTTCAAAACTAAATGGATGCGCTTTTTATGCACAACACTTTGTTCTATGACAATCGAATCAACATGATTTAAGCCAAGTATTTAAGTAAAAAGATTATACAACAAACTCGACTTATTCATATAATAAAAGACATATTAGAAGAAAATAAGCCACCGACAGGTTGTTAATAAAATTTAATAAAACACCTCTATTACGATTTATATGTTAATTAAGATTTTGTTTTAGAAACTTTCCAGATTGACTATCTGCTATTTACAAAAGAATGATTAACTTTGCACCCCACTAAAAGAAATTAGGTAAAAAACTTGATAACAAGTCTTTAAGACCAGGTAAAAGTAAAATAACAACAAAATATATGTTTGTGATGCGATAACCCAGCCACGTTATTTAATAGAAGTATTTAGAATCAAAACTAAATAAAACTATTTTAACAAAGTTCGTTAAGGATAACGAAGGATCTAAAGGGTTAACGACATCAATAAAAATAATTAGGGATAATAAAACAAGACAAAATGAAGAAGGAATATCAAAAGCCATTCACTCTTTTGGTGAAAATGGAGACTGAAGGTGATTTCTTAATGGATAGTGCTCATAGCACTCAACACGAGGGGTTCACAAATAGTGATACCACTCCCCCTATAGTTGATGATGGTACTGATGATGACTCCCCATTTTAATCAAAAGAGATTAAACTTATCACAAAAACGAATTAAATCAAAAAGAACAAAATGAAACATTTTAAGACATACTTGCTGTGTTTAGGACTTGCCCTCACCATAGTATCATGCTCACAAGACGACTTTGATAGCACTGAGGCAACCAGCGAGAAACTGGTAGACATGAGTTTTATTGCAGGCTCTTCACAGCCTGTTACACGTACTGTACTTGGCACAGACGGATCAACTGTAACTTGGCAGACTAATGACCAAATAGGTATTGGCTATAAGACAGCCAGGTATCAGAAAACCTATCCTTTCAAAACTCCGACAACGGGAAGTGACGTACGTTTTTGGGGACAAGCTGATGATCAACCAAACCCCTACTTCATGATGTATCCTTATCAGGAGAATGCAAAGATTGCAGTTAAGAGTAATTCTCACGCAGAATATCAGTATGACTTCCCTAAGAATCAAAAGGCTGTTGCAGGCAGCTTTGATCCAAAGGCAAATGTTTCTGTTGGTATCATTCCACAGCGTGGAAAACCATTCATTGCATACAATGTTGGCGGACTACTTTGCTTTACCATCAAAGGTACTTCTGACGTAAAGCAGGTTAAATTGCTTGCTGTTGGACAGGAAAATCTTGCAGGTACAATAAATTCAACCATCACTTTTGCTAATGATGGTAAGATTAGTGCTGCCCAAAACAAATTCACTGCAGCTTCTCCAGTAGTAAACCTTACAGCAGAGTCTGGCAGCCTTGAGGAGAATAAGTCATATTACATAGCCCTCCCTGAACAAAAGCTTTCACAGGGTTTGACACTTATTTTTATTTTACAGAATGGCAAGGCTATCCTGAAAAAGGTTAAGCAGGAAGTAAATATCCAACGTGCTCAGGTTTATAACCTCGGTGAGATGACACTTGACCCTACTAAAGCTAAGGATTTCATTCTCAAGAATCAGCCTATAATTGATGCTGTCGCTGCAAAAGTTTCAGGTCTGAATAGAAAACCAGACGGCAACTTAGACATTTACGATGGAGACAACCTTGAGAAAATCCTTTCGTACAAGGGAATATTGACAATTACAGATAACGACAAACTCACATCTATTGATGAGCTACAATATTATCGCAATATAACATCTGTATCACTTCAAGGTAACAAAAATCTTGCAGGAGAACTTGATTTTAACAAAAACCCATATTTGAATAATTCTATTGTAGTCAGCAATAGCCCATTAGTAACAAAACTTGATATTTCAGGATTGAAAGATCTAAAATTCTTATCAGCTCATCATATGGATGGACTGACAGAAGCGAAAGTGGGTAACAACCCTCAAATGACTACACTTGCGTTATATAATAACAAACTGCTTACTAAGATTGACGCAAGTAATCTTCCTGCTCTGACAACATTGCAAGCGTATAACAATGGGGAACTGACAAACATCAACACTTTAAACTCACCAAAGATAAATTCTATCAATATAAGTGCAACTGGGAAACTGACCCAAATAGAGGGATTATCCGATAAAGATCAACTTGAAAACTTTGTTGCTTGGGGTAATAAGATAGAAAGCTACGACTTTAGCAAAATGACTAAATTGAAGTCTATCAATCTCCTCGGTTCTGCAGTAAAAGAGATAAAAGGATTGGCAGCTGCAGGCACTAACTTAAAAATACTTGAGTTGGGCAGTACGCAGATAAGTTCCTTAGACGTAACCAAGAATACAGAACTGCAAAAACTTAACCTCAGTTATGTTAAAGGAATAACAACATTAGATTTAAGTAATAATACACACTTAACAGAACTAACAACGAATAATTCAGGTATTCGCGAGTTGAAGTTAGGGAGTAAAAACGGATTGAAAAATATAAATGTTTCAAATAGTAAACTCTCATCTCTCGACATAAGTGAAGCTGGGACAATCGAGAATATAGCTGTAGGACTTCAAACTGATGTTACAGGTGATAAACAGATAAAAGTAACAATGACTCAGCAGCAAAAGGATTATTTCGACAGTAAGGGTATAATATTCACAGAGAATATCATAACTAACAATAGTGACAAGAATAAACCAAATAGCAATGTCAAGGTCATAATTAAACAATAATCTGGTTATAATACTTCAAAAGAGAGGATATGTTCATAGGAAAGTGACATATTCTCTCTTTCTTTTATAAGCTCAAATTGATCTTTAGGTACTAAACATTGCGGTATAATGAACGATTCGGGGTTAATATGTGAAGTATTAAAAGCCACAACATTAAGAGACACTTCAACGAAAGAAATGAAAACATTGAACGAGTCAATCTGTATTTTATTTTGTGAGAGAATGTCGAATTTCCCTTTTCAGAGAAATACACATATACTACAATAAAAGTTTAATTTTCTTTTGCTGTCACAATTAACACTTCACACAACCCATCTGTAATCCAATTAGTTATAAGCAAATAGCAGATGACAGAGATGACAGGAAATTTAATTTTGAAGGATTTCCTCTGTCATAGAAAAGCGCATAGATAAAATAAAAAAAGAATAGTCTCTTACATCACAGAACCTTTCTTGGTTATTTGTGGAGGCTCCGCACGCATTGTGTCGATGCTAAGCACCAATGGTGCGGACGGTAAACACGAATAGTGCGGAGGTAGCAATAAAGTCTCAACACAAAGATTAAACAGAAAAACAGACTAACTTTACAATCGCTCACAATCATTTACAAACCACCCCTTATGACAGGAATAGTTGTTAATTCATTCGTTTATTACAGCGAAATTACGTATTTTTGCAGTCAAATCAATATAAGACTATGGTAAGTCAACTGACAAAGACACAGCAGGAATTTCAAGATGTACTCGCCGAGTGCAGAAGTCTTTTTGGGAAGAAGCTCCATGACTATGGTGCTTCATGGCGTATTCTGCGCCCTTCTTCCCTCACTGATCAGCTCTTTATTAAGGCAAAACGCATCCGTTCTTTGGAGATTACAGGTGAGAGTTTGGTGGGTGAAGGCATCCGCCCAGAGTTTATCGCACTGATAAACTACAGTATCGTAGGACTTATCCAGTTGGCAAAAGGGTTTGTCGACAGCGTTGATATGACCCCTGATGAGGCCTTGGCACTATACGACAGTTACGCAAAGGAGTCATACGAGTTGATGATAAAGAAGAATCACGACTATGGCGAAGCTTGGCGCGACATGCGTGTCAGCAGCTATACCGATTTAATCCTAACAAAGATTGAACGTATTAAGGAGATTGAAGACCTTGGCGGTGCAACGCTTGTCAGCGAGGGTATCGATGCCAATTATATGGATATAATGAACTACGCTGTTTTTGGAGCAATAAAACTACATGAATAAAATAAAGTCCATACTGGTAAACTTCAGCCGTGCCCTTCTTGCTTTGACATTCATCTTTTCGGGCTTTGTCAAAGCGATTGACCCTTTAGGTTCGCAATATAAGATTGCAGAATACTTAGAGGCGGTACAGTTGTCAGCTTATATTCCAGACTGGGCACAATTGATATTATCTGTCGGACTGGCAGCTATAGAGTTCACCTTAGGTGTGATGCTCCTGCTTGCTATCCGTCGACGACTTGCCAGCAAGCTTTCACTCATCATTATGGTTGTGATGACGCTTGTGACCCTGTGGCTTACTGTAAGCAATCCAATACAGGATTGTGGATGCTTTGGTGATGCTATTCACCTCACAAACACACAGACTTTCATCAAGAACCTTATACTCTTGATTGCTGCCTTCATCCTTGCACGTTGGCCACTTTATCAGATACGTTTTGTATCAAAAACTAATCAGTGGATAGCTTTCTACTTCACGATTGTCTTTATATTCACGGCATCTATACTGAGTCTTTATCATTTGCCTATCTTCGACTTCCGTCCATATTACATTGGTCAGAATATCAAGAAGGCTATGGAGATTCCTGAAGGTGCCAAGCAGACAACCTACAAGACAACCTTTATTTGTGAGAAAGATGGTGTAACAAAGGAGTTCACAGAGAATGATTACCCATACGATGATTCTACATGGGTATTCAAAGATACACATCAAGAGATACTTGAAAAAGGATATGAACCCCCTATTCACGACTTCTCTATTACAGATGAGAAGACGGGAGAAGACCTTACAGACAGCATACTAACCAAAGATGGATATACTTTCCTACTCGTAGCCCCAGTATTGGAACGTGCCGACGATAGTAACTTTGGTGAGATTGATGCAATCTATGAATATGCAAAAGAGAATGGTTATGGTTTCTATGGACTCACAGCAAGTACGGATAAAGCCGTTAAACACTGGCGAGATATTACTGGAGCCGAGTATCCTTTCTATACAACTGATGGTACAACGCTGAAAACAATCATCCGTAGTAATCCTGGTTTGGTGCTACTTTACAAAGGTACTATCATCAATAAGTGGAGTCACAATGCCCTTCCTAAGCAGGCAGAGCTGAACGCCCCATTATCACTTATTGAAGCAGGACGTGAACCAGAGAATAAGACATGGACAAAGATTGTCTTGATTCTTATTTGCTATATCTTCCCACTGACACTCCTAATTGTTGCCGACCGCATTTGGTCATGGACACGATGGGTCAGAAAACGAGAGGAATGGTTGAAGCAAAAGGAGGAATGGATATTACAAAAAGAACAATCAAATAAATTATATCAACTTTTAAAACGTAAAAGACAAATGAGAAAGAAAATTGTTGCAGGTAACTGGAAGATGAACGAGACCCTGCAGGAAGGTATTGCATTGGCAAAGGAAATTAACGACTCATTGAAGGCAGAGAAGCCAAACTGTGATGTTGTTATCTGTACTCCATTCATTCACCTTGCAAGTGTTGCACAGGTATTGGACGCAGAGGGTGTTGCTCTCGGTGCTGAGAACTGCGCTGACAAGGAGAAGGGTGCTTATACTGGTGAGGTTTCTGCCGCTATGGTAAAGAGTACTGGCGCACAGTACGTTATCCTCGGTCACTCTGAGCGTCGTCAGTACTATGGTGAGACAGCTGAGATTTTGAAGGAGAAGGTACAGTTGGCTTTGGCTAATGGTTTGAAGGTTATCTTCTGCTGTGGTGAGACTCTCGAGGAGCGTGAGGCTGAGAAGCAGAACGAGGTAGTAAAGGCTGAGCTCGAGGGTTCTGTATTCCACCTTTCTGCTGAGGAGTGGAAGAATATCATTTTGGCTTACGAGCCAATCTGGGCTATCGGTACTGGTAAGACTGCTACTTCTGATCAGGCTCAGGAGATGTTGGCTTACATCCGCTCAATCGTTGCTGAGAAGTACGGCAAGGAGGCTGCAGAGGAGACATCAATCCTCTATGGTGGTAGCTGTAACGCAAGCAACGCTGCTGAGTTGTTCGGTAAGGCTGATATCGACGGTGGCTTGATTGGTGGCGCTTCATTGAAGGCTGCTGACTTCAAGGGTATCATCGACGCTTGGAAGAAGTAATTCAAAGAAAAACTAAGAGGCTGTATCAAATTGTCATTCGGTCAACAACCATTGGCTTATTTGATACAACCTCTATTTCAATTTTTATACACTAAAGAATGAAAAGACTCCTTACAATCATAGTTGTTATGCTGACTGCTGTTGTGGCTGTTAATGCCCAAGGGTCGGTGACGGTATCTCAGAGTGCCGAGATTGACGCATTGGTGAATGGCAAAAAGGCAGACAAAAAAAACAAAAAAGACCGACAGAAAGTAGAGAGTCAAAACGAACCTGCACGTCCAAATATCAAGACGCCAGACACAAAACAACTGGTTGTCCCAAAACTAAACGAGCACAAGCCAGAGATAGCACGGCCAGAAAACAACACTTTACAACCTGTCAGAACAAAAATAGTAAAGCGTTTAGTCAGAAAACCGCACATTCCGACATGGGATGAGATTGAAGATACGCGGATTGTGACCAAACGTGTCAAGAAAGGTGTACAGAAAGTTAGAGGCTTCCGTGTACAGGTGTATAGCGGTGGTAACACTCGCATTGCACACCAGCAAGCGGACAAAGCAGGACAGAAAGCTAAGCAGCTCTTCCCAGAGCAGCCTGTTTACGTACATTTCTATCCACCACGCTGGATGTGTCTTGTTGGTAACTTTACTAACTATGACGCAGCAAAGAAGATTATGCGAACACTCCGAAAAGAGGGCTATCCGCATGCTAATGTCATCCGTATGATGGTGACAGTAAAGACAACACAACCTGTTAATTACTAAGGGTTATCCTACTCTACAATATTAAAGAGAACCCTAACATATACAAATAATCAGAAAGAAAAGTAATATGACTCCTGAAATACCATTCCGTGAAGGATTAGACGAACTTGCATCACACTACAAGCAGGTACTTACACTCTTAGGAGAAGACCCAGAAAGAGAAGGTTTGGAGAAGACTCCAATGCGTGTTGCAAAAGCAATGCAGGTACTCACACGTGGCTATACACAAGATCCACATAAGGTATTGACCGACGCATTGTTTGAAGAGAAGTACAACCAAATGGTGATTGTGAAAGATATTGACTTCTTCTCTATGTGCGAACACCACATGCTTCCTTTCTATGGCAAGGCTCATGTGGCATATATTCCAAACGGACATATCACGGGGTTGAGCAAGATAGCACGTGTTGTGGATATCTTCTCACACCGCCTGCAGGTACAAGAACGTCTGACAGAGCAGGTGATGCAGTGCATCAATGACACCTTGAAGCCACAAGGCGTAATGGTTGTCATTGAGGCAAAGCACATGTGTATGCAGATGCGTGGCGTGGAAAAACAGAACTCTATTACCACAACAAGTGCTTATAGCGGCGTATTTGAATCAAGTAAAACACGTAATGAGTTCATGGACTTGCTACGTGGTGAGACCAAGAGAATATAGAATAAGCCAAACAATAAACATAAATTTCAAAAGCATGAAAGGGACTATAAGAACCACTGTAGTGGCTATTTGCGCACTTGTAATAACATTGTTTATGGCAAGTTGCTCAAAAGACGACAATAACGAAAAGATAGAGGATAAGAATATAGAACTAACAAAAGAACAATTCCTTGAAGCACGTTCGAAGGTTTTAAACAGTATACCTGGCAGTTACAAAGGTTTAATAAGTGCTGATGCAAAAAATCAGGGGCTTAGTGGTAATATCAAATGGGACATCTATAAAGACGGTATAGTTGTTTGCAAGAAATTTCCTTATGAAGCTCTTGCATTTGGAATATCTACTGAGGACAACAGTAGTGAAGCAACTCAACTTCGTGCAGCATTAATTGAAGTTCCTTTAGCCGACCTTAAGTTTCGTCTTGTAGGCAATCAAGAGTCTAAGGACCCAGCAGATTTATATGCAACTCCACGTATTACTACAAAAATAAAGACCTCTCAGGGTACTTATCAAGTTGATGCTCTGCTACTAAATGATATACTTAATGCACACTATGATATAAAGACATCCAATCTCAAGATGAAATTTATAATCAATAGATTATTTAGACTTATAGAACATCAAGATGGACGCATTGAATATAAACAAGAAAAGAAATTCAGCATACCTGTTGAGTTTGAACTAAGAACAATAGAAAAGAAAGAAATACAATGAAGTTTATTTCATGGAATGTAAACGGGCTTCGCGCCTGTGTAGGAAAAGAGTTTGAACAGCAATTCAAGGACTTGGATGCTGATTTCTTCTGTCTACAAGAGACAAAGATGCAAGCAGGACAGCTTGACCTCAGTTTCCCTGGCTATGAGTCTTATTGGAATTACGCTGATAAGAAGGGTTACTCTGGCACAGCTATCTTCACAAAGCATAAGCCATTGAGCGTGACTTATGGTATTGACATTGATGAGCATGACCATGAGGGGCGTGTGATTACACTTGAGATGGATGACTTCTATCTCGTTACTGTATATACACCGAACTCACAAGATGGACTCCGTCGATTAGAATATCGTATGAAATGGGAAGATGACTTCCAAGCCTATCTTCACAAACTCGATGAGAAAAAGCCTGTTATTGTATGTGGTGACATGAATGTTGCCCATCAGGAAATAGACCTTAAGAACCCTAAGACAAACCATAAGAATGCGGGTTTCACCGATGAAGAGCGTGAGAAGATGACCCAATTGCTTAGTAATGGCTTCATCGACACCTTCCGTACCCTTTATCCAGAGCAGGTTACTTACTCTTGGTGGTCGTATCGTTTCCGTGCAAGAGAGAAGAACACTGGGTGGCGTATTGACTATTTCCTGATCTCAGAACGTCTAAGAGACCGCCTCGAAGATGCCAAGATTCATACAGAGATTATGGGAAGCGACCACTGTCCTGTGGAAATTATCTTGAAATAAGACAATCACATGCACGCCCAGATAAAGACACTACTCTTGATGGCTGCTGTCATGGCAGCCATCATTGTCTATGCTGTTATCCCAACTGAGATAACAATGGGCAGCTATACTATCCGCAAAATAACACTTGCCAACCTTAGCCAACCAATCGTTGAAAAGACAAAACAAACAAAACAGACCGTAAAGAAGGTGCGTCGTAACCAGACAATCCTCTTTATTGGAGACTCAATGGTAGAAGGTCTTTCGCGTAGGTTGGGCGATTACGCAGGTGAAAACGGACATAAACTATATACCGTCATTTGGTATAGTTCTTCTACAGAGCGTTGGGGAACAACACATACGTTAGAGCATTTCATTGCAGAATACAAGCCAACATACGTTCTTATCTGTTTGGGTAGCAATGAACTCTTCATCAACGACCTTGCCATTCGTACACAATATGTACAGCAGTTGGTGAAGAAGTTAGATAACATACCCTTCGTATGGATTAGTCCTTCCACGTGGAATGGCGACACAGGCATCAATGATGTCATAAAGGAGAATGTCGGAAAAGGACGTTTCTTCGATAGTCGTAACCTCAAACTCGAACGAGGTAGCGACCATTATCATCCTACATGGGCAGCAGCTGCCTACTGGATGGACACTGCAGCTAAGTTTATAGGGAGTAAGGAATGTGCTAACCCACTACAACTCAATAAGCCAAAAGCCCATCATAAGGCAACAAATACAAAGCTTTTGCAACCATCCTTTGAAGGCTATTAAATAGAATCTGAGCACCACACAAACAACTAATAAATGGTAAATATAACACAGTTGACGACCGCCTTATTTGAATTCTTGTCTACACAAGACAAGAACTGGTCGCTGTGTACATTTCCATTTATGGTTTCCTTCCTCATTTTCTTCGCCATATACATAGGATTAAACCGCTATCGCCAGGCTTGGACAAAGACATACGTCATTGCTTTTAGTCTTTTTTTTGCTTTCAAAGCGAATGGGGTTTTGATGTGGCTGTTGCCTATCATTACAATTAGCTCGTGGTATCTCACTCGCTTTATGATGCGATTAAAGCGTGGGAAAGTACGAAAAATTGGACTTGCCATCGTCATTCTAACTGAGTTGTTACCCCTACTCTACTACAAATACACGAAATTTACACTTGAGATATTCCACGAACTCTTACGCAGTAACTTCTCACCAGAGAAGATGTTACTACCTGTCGGTATCTCATTCTTCACCTTTCAAGCTATCAGTTACACCGTTGACATCTATAAGGGACGCTATCCTAAGACGGCAGAACTGATTGACTATGCTTTCTATCTTACTTTTTTCCCACTCCTTATCGCTGGTCCTATCACCCGCGCTGAAGTATTGCTCCCACAGGTTCAGACACCAAAAAACAACGTCAACGAGAATCTTGTCTATAAAGGTCTGTGGCTGATTATCTGCGGACTGATAAAGAAAGCCCTCATCGCCGACTATATTGCACAATACAATAACATTGTTTTTGATGCGCCAGCAAGTCAAAGTGGCTTTGGAGATTTGATGGGAGTATTGGGCTTTTCAGTTCAAATCTATTTCGATTTCTCGGGTTACAGCGACCTTGCTATTGGTGTTGCCGCCCTGATGGGATATGAACTAAAAGACAATTTCAGATTCCCTTATCAGAGTCTAAACCTCACTGAGTTCTGGCATCGTTGGCACATTGCCCTCTCAACATGGTTCCGCGACTATCTTTACATCCCATTGGGAGGAAACAGAAAAGGCGAACTTCGCACCTACCTCAATAGCTTCTTAGCAATGATTGTAGCTGGACTGTGGCACGGTGCATCGTGGATGTTCATTGTTTGGGGTGTGCTTCACGGCTTTGGCTTGGTTATTCATAAGTTCTGTCGAAACAATGGACTGGATAAGATACCAGACAATAAATACACTAAAGGAATCAGTTGGTTTATAACATTTAGCTATGTTTCCCTTGCATGGATATTCTTCCGTGCTGCGGATATGACGACTGCTACAACATTAATCGACAATATCCTGCATACTATCAGCCTCTCAGATGCCTACACCTTCCTAATGGAATACCCACTATGGCTTGCCGTTGTGCTGATAAGTTTGGAACTTCATAGTATTCGAGAGACTGACTATAACTGGCTGCAAAGTAAGTTTATCCATTCTTCATGGCTTGTTAAGCTATGTATCTTTGCTGTTGTTATGCAGTTAGTTATTAATCTTAGCCACCATAGTATTCAACCATTCATCTACACACAATTCTAAGATGGTCACCAAATACAGATATAGCAGCTTATTCACATCACTTTGAATAAACACAACAGATTCTTGTTGACTTTAACCAATTAACAAGTAGTCTACAAATAAGCATTTGCCGACTTTGTACTTATCTTTTATTGACTATCATATCAGCATCTGTTTGTGATGTGCGAAGCCTCCGCACCATTGGTGTTTACCATCCGCACCACACGTGCGAAGGCTCTGCACGACTCTTATTGGAAGTGTAAAATGAGGGGAAGGTTATATCTAAAAGCTACAGGTTTACCGTTATGCATTGCAGGTTTCCAACCATTTAATAATTGAAGTGCAGCAGCAATACTGCGGTTCAACTCAATATTATTTACCGTTAGAAAGACTATATCTTTCAAGGAACCATCCGTATCAACAATAAAAGAGGCGTAAATACTCCCCACAGGAGTTGTTGCTGGGCTAAGTCCTGTATAGGAAATATTCTGCGCAATAGCCGCAGCTAAATTTCCATCAAACTGTGGCAATATTTCTGGGAAGACGGAATCAGGTGATAAAGAGACATATACAGCCTCATTAGGAAGTTTCTTAGTGCCTGCATAAGATAATGACTGTTTCTGCCACTTCTTAAAACTCTTAGAGAAAAGCACATCTACCATGTCATTACTTACTTCTGAATAAACTCCACCACCGCTATCAACACCAAGGTCGAAGCGTATATTCTGTCCTATCAGTGCAAACTGATTGGGTAGAATATCCCAATCTATAGAGTCCTCAGTATGCGTATTTGCCGTATAATCTAACAGTTCATAGAACTGATAGCGAACATTAGGATCCTGCCACAAGCGTGTCTGATTGAACACATCTTTCTGCGTTAAAACCTTCTTATTAATAAGGTCAAAAGTGAAATAAGAATGCTTTGCTGCTATGACACTTGTCGCATTACGTTCCTCTAAACGAGCAAGAAATGAAATATATCTTCCTGGCTCCAACCAAAGACAGCGTAGCCCCATATCATAAAAAATCCTTCCAGAACCCGCATCATCCTTTATAACTCGTACTTCTTTACCCTGCAAGGATTCAAACTGTTTCCAACCAGCCTCATAGCTATCAGAAGGTTGACCAAAGAAAAAGGTAGTAAGATAATGCTGTAACTCTGGTAAAAGAGAGCCATCTAATCCTTTTGGCCATTCAAGTTCCTTAGAAACAATTGTCAATGTATTATCCTTTTCGTAGAGATGACGGGATGACTCATAAAGTATGGCATCCTTAGAGGCAACTGTTCCTGCCGACTGTCCGAACGCCACAAAGCTTACGAATAGCGACAGGAACAAAGTATAAATTCGGTTAATCATAATTTCATAAATGTTGTCTGCCCTCTCTTACTTGTCTTATGCCCCTTTGGTGTAAAAGAGTCATTAAGTTCCATCACACCAGAGAAGCTGATTGTCTCCTTACCACTGGGATTAATAACAAGTGAAATAGTGGCATTATCAAACACTTCAAGTACTATCTGATAGTTCTCAAAATCGCTACGTGTTGCCATAAAGATACGACGTCCGCCTTTCATAGGTTCTTCCTTATAACTCGTCAGAGGTTCTACAAGGCTCAAACCACCACCACGTCCGTAAGGAACATGATAGACTCTGCCAAAGTAAGGAAGGAAAAGACCAACAGAATCACGGCTTACCTCCATTCCCCATTCATTCTGCAAATAGACAGCAGGACCACGCATAGGATACATGCGGTCTACAAATATACGGTAACGATGTTCTGCCAAGTGAGCCTTAACAGCAGCTGTACGCAACTGTTCCATCTTCTCCTTTGGTACAGGATTACCCTCTGAGTCATAATAAGTTGTAGCACAGCCCACTATTAGAACAGCTACAAAAAGAAATAAAACTAAACGTTTCATTGCATACCTCTCTTTCTTTT
>ERZ772906.446-NODE-446-length-24651-cov-17.627704_pt1 | contig 24651 bp, 20 predicted proteins | sample MGYA00511338_ERZ772906 | MGnify/ENA primary metagenome ERZ772906 (study PRJEB29015, sample SAMEA2738076) | human oral metagenome | biome: human oral; feature: human-associated habitat; material: saliva | place: China | collected 2212 ... | reverse complement strand
ATTGACGATCCAGTTCTAATAGCAGAATGTAATAGAGATACATCAAATATGTTATATATTCCATAAGCAAGAAAGAAAACAGCTTCATAGATATATATTATATTTCTATATAATTTACTCATTTTTTCCATAAATCTTATTTATCTCCTTTTATGTATTTTATTAGTGAAAAGTTTAATATCAAGCATAAGATTGAAAGAACAACATATATTATTGAATTAATCTTATTATATTCAAATAGCGCTATTAATGTAATAAGGCATATACTCGTTACTAGATTAATTAATATCTTCATAAGTGCCTCTAAAAATATTATATATGTTTGAAATTAAACTATCTAACTTATAATTAACATTTAAACACAAAATATAAGTATTGGATACAATATGAGAGCGTGTAGCTAATTATCATCATTAAAAAGAGTAATAATAGTATGAAAAACATATAATAATATTGCAGTTTTTGATATAACTTCCGCAGCAGCTAAACCATATGCCAACCCAGAGTTTGCTCCATAAAAGACTTTAGAGAAAATGAACTGTGTTTGCAAACATAATACTGCGCCAATGATTATTACTGCAAATTTGGATATTAGTTTATATTTATTTTTATAATTTTTCATCGTAGTATTAATCCTCCCATTTTTATCCAAGAAGTAAAGCATATTCCCCATTGACAGATTTCATAACTTTATAAGTGTTACTAGATACTAATTTCCTAGTAATCTGATTATATTTATACCTAACACCTTCTTCGACCCTGTATTTAGCTCTAAATCCGACATGTTGAGTTTTACCAGGTGTTCAATTTAATGTGTATCCGACAAAAATGCCTACAAATTCATCCGCAGAAACGTTAATTCCATAAATACTACCTAGTATAATTGCTAACATAGTTGCTAATGTAAATACTATCAATATTGATCTTGTTAGCTTAGAAGTTATATTATCTTTATTCTTGGTGATGCTCCTTTCGTATTACGAATATTACATACTTAATTTCAAAATACATTTCCTTATACTTTTACTTTATTTAAATCTTACTTCCCAGCATGTCAAAAAACAATGTGTTTTTAGCTCATATTTTGTTCTAATAAAATACATTTTGACTAACTTTCTTTATATTGACCCTCACAAATGGGAAAAAAATAATGACTCCAAGATAAATTTAAAGTCATTATTTTTTTATCTTATTAAGTTCTGCTATTTACTCTAAAGAAATTGTCTTGTAATTATGCCCGTTATACGTAAAACTTATTGTTTTTATTCCTTTGAGATTCTCTTTAGAAATTGGAATTGAAATCTTTTCCTTGTGTTTAAACGATAATTGTGTAAATAAAGAAACTTCTAAAGTATTATTATTTACGTCAATAAAATATCCACCAATGCTTTTATATATAGGTAAATCTGTTTTTATGTATAACTTCTCATTAGATATATATGCTCCTACAATCTCTTTTTTATTTGAGATATCATTTATATTACTGAAATAAATCACAGCCGCTAAAAGACTAAATATTAAAACAAAAATTAAGATAATTAATATTTTGTTTTTTCTACCTGTTTTCTTTCTAATAATGGTATCTTCAGAAATTTTATTCACAATATCACTATCTTCCTTTAAAAGCTCCTCTAGTGGAATATTCAAAACTTTTGAAATGTTTACGATTAGTTTTATATCCGGATAATTTCTATCAATCTCCCAATTTGAAATAGTAGATCTTGAAACGTGTAATTTTTTAGCTAAGTCTTCCTGTGTAAGCCCTGATTTAGTACGCTTCTCTTTAATAATTGTTCCAATTTTCACTGGGGCTCCTCCTTTTCTTAATTCTATTTTAAAAAATTATAATATAGCATCCTAGCGTATCACCAACACAAATCACAAAAAAATTGCCACAATTACTGACATTAACACCTTTGTGGTTAATATCAGTAATTTCCCCCTAGCTTATATGACAAACTTTTAAATACGATATTCAACATTCCCCTTCTTTCTAAGCAGTCTGCTTTCTGCATGTGTTGGCACTTAAAAACCCTAGATTAGAATCACTAATCTAGGGTTTCTGTTATGTTTTGTTTAATCAAAATTCATGCTTACTACAACACTAGTTGAATCGCTTATAGTATTTCTTGTTGAATTCTTTCTGCATGTTAATCAGTGGTTTGCGATTGATATTTGCTTTGACTAGGAAGCCGAAGTTCTTGTATATGTCTTTGTAGAAAGCTTCCTGATCTACAGTCGTGGCATCTATTTCGTCATACCCTGTCGAGCTATCATACCCATATTCTAATCTGAAGGCTTCATCAAAATAATAGTCTTTATTCATAACGTCATAAAATATATATCTACTTTTTTTCTCTTCAATATCATGAATTATAATAACTTGTTCACCATTTGCAAAATTATTGTAAATAGCAAAGCTATCATCTTCTCTGTATTGTATATTTTTCTTGTTAGGCTTATAGATAACGTCCATATTTTCTAATGCCATCGCCAGCTCCGGATGTGCTCCAAACTTATGCTCCATATTGTGAACATAGTAAACAGAGTATTTTCTGAGGTTGTAGTCGATATACCAGTTATTATATAGATGTACAAGTCCTAAAGTTACACATAATGTAATCAAGCAGGTTATTATTATCTTCTTCATTGAAATTCACACCTCACTATTAGTTGAATCTCTTATGGTACTTTTTATTAAAAAGCCACTGCAAATTAATCTTTGGCTTTTTATCATTAGCCTTTATAAGGAATCCGAAATACTTATAAAGCTCATCACTGATAGCTTTCTCATCTATTTTCTTCTGAAAAAAGAAGGCCCAGCACCAATTCAGACCTTCTTCTCATTTATCATATACTGCTTTTATTAATACTTCTCATCATACGTATGCTCTTCTATCGCTAGCTTAATCAAGCTGTCGAGCAGTGTCGGCTGGTCTATGCCCATGGCTTCCCATAGCTTTGGATACATACTGATATTCGTGAATCCTGGCAGGGTATTAATCTCATTAAACACAACTCTGCCGTCTTCTGTGTAGAAGAAATCCACCCTCGATAGTCCGCGGCAATCCATCGCCTTGAATATCTCGACAGCATTTTTTCTAATCTCCTTCTGCTTGCTCATCGGGATATCATCGACAACTCTAGTTTGTGATTCAGGATTGTTGTACTTCGCATCGTAATCGTAGAATTCCCCAGCGGATAGAATCTCACCCACGCAAGAAGCCTTCGGATTGTGATTACCGAGAACCGCAACCTCCATCTCTCTGCCGACAATCATCTCCTCTACCAGAACTTTGTCGTCATACTTAAATGCATTTTCAATCGCTCCCTCGAGTTCCGATTTCTTCTCTACCTTGGATGCACCAACAGATGATCCTGCCGAAGATGGCTTAACGAACAGCGGTAGTTTACCGTCATTCGTGCTGAGTGCATTCATGATTTCTCCCTCGCGGTCGTCGGCAAAATCCTTCTTCTTAATCACGCAATACTTCGCCTGAGTGATTTCAGTCTCGCCTACGATGATTTTGGTAAACGATTTGTCCATTCCATTTGCAGAAGCCTTTACGCCAGGTCCAACGTATGGGATTTCAGCGAGTTCAAAGAGTCCTTGTACTGTTCCGTCCTCACCGTTATCTCCGTGAAGAACTGGGATGATACAGTCTATGCGCTTTGCGGTCGCTTTATCCTCTTCATCAAATACGAGAATCCCATGTACTGTCGGATCCGCAGGAATGCATGTCTGTCTGTTATCAGCTCTATTTTCCCATGCACCACTAGCGATTTCATCCGTAGTAGCCTCTGTTAGATACCATCTGCCATCCTTAGTTATTCCAATTTTAGTAATTTCATAGCTGTCAGATTTGAGCCCTTTGATGACATTTACCGCGGAACTTCGTGATACTTCGTGTTCATCGGACCTTCCTCCAAATATAACTGCAATATTCATCATTAACCTCCCATATAAGTCGAATGGCTAAGTTATCCCCATAACACTATATTAGGCGGGGACCTTGCCTAAATAATTTACTACTCTTCTTCGGACTTTTTCTCAGCAATCACAACTCGATTCATACCCGCCAAATCTTTGATTATGACAGCTGGCTTGTAGTAATGAGTCCTCTCCAGTAGGAATGAAACCGCCTCACCTTGATCATAGCCTATCTCTAGGGCGAGTACTCCGTCGTCCTTGAGGTGAGCGGCAGCGTTATTTGCAATAACCTTATATGCATCAAGGCCATCCTCTCCACCGTCGAGAGCTAGTCTTGGCTCATGGTCCTTCACCTCTGGGTCGAGTGTCTCGATAATCTCCGACTTGATATAAGGCGGATTGCTGACGATTAGGTCGAACTTCTCATCTCCGTCAAGTGACGAGAACATGTTGCCTAGGGCAAAGCTTGTCCTATCTATTACGTTGTTGATTTCCGCATTCTTTCTCGCTGTTTGGAGTGCCATCTCACTGATATCCGACAGCTTAACACGCGCACCTGGTACTAGACTCGCAATCGAAACTCCAATCGCGCCGCTACCTGTGCACATATCCAGTACCTCTGGATGCTCAAGTTCCCTACCGCTGATGATGCCGAGTACTTGATCAACTAGGACTTCCGTGTCGAGCCTAGGTATGAGAACATTCTCGTTTACACAGAATGGTAATCCCATGAACTCCTGTACCTTAGTGATGTACTGAAGGGGGACTCCCGATGCGCGCTGTCCGATTCGCTCGATATATGCCTCGACATCCGCAGTGCCTAGCAGCTCTGTGTCTCTCGTTATTATCTCATTGTGGGTAAATCCAGTTACGTAGCAGAATATGTCATCCGCATCTCCGTTCGGATTGCTGATGCCAGCCTTCTGAAGTTTCGCTCTCCCCGCTCTAACTAAGTTCTTGACCATGGTTTCATCTTCGCTATATCTCTTGTCTTCAAGGTCATCGAAAATCGAAGCAAGCTCATCCTCTTTAGCTGCCTCATCTAGGTCATCACTAACATCTTCATCACACTTACTTATTACACCTGGTTCTATTTCCCCAAGTACCGCCTTGAGAGAAGTTATCGCAACCTCTAACTGTTCCTCGTCTGGCACTCTGGTCGTAAGCCTCTGCATCATAAGTCCTGGCCAGCTCAGCACCTTAACAACTGCGTTATCGCTTCTACCAGCCCACCTTAGGAGCTCGTAGCTAATACCTGCGATTACTGGCATCAGAATCAGTCTTGATATAATTCGCCACGCAAGGTTAGGCCATCCGAGAAATGAAAATAGCACAAGGCTGATAATCATTACGAACATCAGAAAACTCGTTCCGCAGCGAGGGTGCAGGGTGTAGAATTCCTTTGCATTTGCAGGGGTCAACTCTATCCCGTTCTCATAGCAGTGAATCGTTTCGTGCTCCGCACCGTGGTACTGGAACAACCTCTTGACGTCGTTCATCTTGGAAATTGCTAGAACATAAACCACGAAAATCGTTAGCCTCAATATGCCTTCCGCAAGGTTGAGCAGTATCGTGTTCTTGGTCACGTGCTTTAGCAGATTTACACTGTATGTCGGCATGATTACGAATACGACAATCGTGATGAGTAGCGATATCGCTACTGAAATCCCTATCATTACGTTCCACACGGTCTTCGGACTGAACTTTCTCTCCAGCCACTGATCAAACTTGCTTGGATCCTCAATTTCCTCTTCAGGCATGGCTTCCTCTAGGATTTCTGATGAACGCATTAGCGTCTTCATGCCCGATATTAGTGAAGAGAAAAAACTAACTATTCCTCTAATAAACGGAACTTTCGTCACCTTAGATGGTGTCTTGATATCCTCTATTTCTAGCTTTATATCACCATTTGGAAGTCTGACTGCCAGTGCCTGCTTGTCAGCACCGCGCATCATAACGCCTTCCATTACCGCCTGACCGCCAATCTTGGTCGGTTTAGCGTCTTTGATGAAAATCTTACTATAGTCCATCTTACCTCCGACTGTTAGAAATTCAGCTCCTTGAGCATCACATCTACAAAGTCCTTGTTACACTTGGTATGGCTCAGGTTGTCGAGCACCTTCTCAGCAACGTCAGCAGGATTTCCTGCCGCCATCTCACGCCTCATCATGTTCATAACAAGATGTTCGTTATCATCGAGAAGTAGTTCCTCCTTCCTCGTGCTAGACTTCGCTAAATCGATTGCAGGGAATATTCTGCGCTCGCTTAGCTGTCTGTCGAGGTGGAGTTCCATATTGCCCGTACCCTTAAATTCCTCATATATTACATCGTCCATTCTGCTTCCCGTATCTACAAGAGCAGTTGCGAGTATCGTTATACTGCCGCCCTCCTCGAGGTTACGTGCAGCACCGAAAAATTTCTTTGGCGCATGAAGTGCCCCCGGATCAAGTCCACCGGAGAGCGTCCTTCCCGACGACGGAGTCTCCATGTTGTACGCACGAGCGAGCCTGGTGATGCTATCCAGCAGAATCACAACGTCCTTACCCTCTTCAGCAAGACGCTTTGCCCTCTGAATTACCATCTCTGCTACCTTGACGTGGTGTGCAGGCAGCTCGTCGAATGTCGAATATATTACCTCTGAGCGAGTAAGTGCCCTCTTCATATCCGTAACCTCTTCAGGTCTCTCGTCTACAAGGAGTACAATCAGCTCAATCTCAGGATATTTCTTCTCGATGCTCGCTGCTATCTGCTTAAGCAGAACCGTTTTGCCCGCCTTAGGCTGAGCTACGATAAGACCTCTCTGCCCCTTACCGATAGGCGCAACTAAATCCATTGCCCTCATTGCCAGCTTGATGCTACTGTCCTCGAGAACAATCTTCTCGTTAGGAAAAATCGGTGTGAGCCTATCAAAATACGGTCTTCTTCTCGCGCTAATCGGCGGCTCTCCGTTTACTTCTTTTACATATAGAAGTGCTCCGAACCTCTCGCCCTGATTGGGATGTCTCGAGATGCAGCGAATCTTATCTCCTGTTCTGAGGCCAAATCTTCTAATCTGAGTCTGTGACACGTAGATGTCCTTCTCAGAGGTCAGGAAGTTATTGAATCTGAGGAAACCAAATCCAGCTTCAGCAATCTCCAGGATACCCTCAACTTCTGGGCGCTCCTGTTCATTGCTGCTATCTTCGGTTTCTTCGGTTTCGTCTGATTCTGCTACATGTACAAGCTCTTCATTTGCCTCTTCATCATTAGTTTCATTAACGCTCTCGGCAAAATCATTGTCTGTGCAATCAATAGTCTTAACATCTTTAGCTGCACTTGCTTTTGCCTTAGTATCAGCCTTAGCAGCTGTACTCGCTTTCGCTTTCTTCGCAGCACTTGCCGTAGTGCTTTTCTTTTCTTTTTCCATTGTTCCTCCTGGACTTAGAGCTCCTCGTTGCCACCTATCGTCGATAGTATCGTCTCGTCTTTGGAGTCAATCTGGCTCACTCGTAGTTTCTTAACATCCTTTTTGTCGACCTTCGCACTAAGTCCCAACAGCGTTGGGCTCAGATAGACTGTCTTGAGTACTTTACCGTCAAGGCTGACTGTACTGTGCTCCGTGAAGTTCTGTCCTTTTATGTAATAATTCTTGCCGATAGAAATTATTCCATCGATCTTAATTTTCTTATAACCCATATCCATGCTCGTACGCTTATATGGATTCTTGCCGCCAAATACATAGTTCTTACCATAAAGCATATCGTACGCCAGGGCTTTCAGGTTCTTGCTGTAATCCTTTGAATTCTTATCCGCAGTCTGCTGATAATCGAAGATTACGCCCTGATGTCCGAGACCCACTCTCTCGAGGATATCGGCAGTTACTTCGTATGAAGTGATATCTTTGTCCTGCTTCTTTAGACCGATATTATCCCAGATTACATATCTTGTCTGATATAGGTCACCTGTTCCATAGTCGGATTCCTTAATATCTAGTGCTGGGATGTGGTCTCCATAGATTAGTACGACTGTTGGCTCTCCGGATTCTTCAATCTTCTTGAGCAAATCTCCCGTAAATTCATCCATCTCGTGAAGCTCATTTACGTAGTACTCATATTTCCATCTAGTTGCTTCATCCTTTGCCTTTACTGTAGTATAAGGATCCTTGAACACCTGCTCAGTTGGATATGCTCCGTGACCCTGCACAGAGATTATGTGTAACAGATCTCTCGTTTCTGAGCTAGTGATTATGTTCATGATATCATCTGTCATAACTCGATCTTTAGCCCAACCAGTAGGTGTCTTGATGATATTGTTCATGTATTCTAGTGAGGTGAAATTATCAAAACCAAGTGATGAATAAACCTCATTACGGTTATAGAATAGCGCTCTGTGGTTGTGCATTGCGTGAGTGTTATAGCCGTGGCTCTTGAGCACGTATCCGAGGCTCTCGAGCGACTGTTCACGCAGTTTGCCCTTGTATGGGTATTCTCCCGGTCCAAAGAATCTTGAGCTTATACCCGTAAGCACTTCAAACTCCGTATTAGCTGTTCCCGCTCCGCAGGCCGGCACCTTAAACCATCCTGTTGAATAGTTCTTCATCAGATTGGTAAATGTAGGTGTTGGGTCGTTTGAAACCTCGATGTTCTTATAGTCTTGAGCATATGAGAAAGACTCGAGCTGCAGAACGATGATATTCGGATACTTCTTTGAATCATTCTTCTGAACGAGAGTTGTATTAGTCCCGTTCTTCGTATATTTCTCTAGAATCGACTGAATCTCTTTCTTCGAGTAGTTGCTCGGCTTCCTGATTCCTTTATTTACAGAGGTATTAAAGAAGCAGTACGCAAATCCATAATCTCTATACGCATAGTTGAGGTTTCCGAAGAATGTGCTCAGCGCTTTCATCTCCAGTAGTCCTAGCGTGCTACCGAAGCATGTTGCGATTACTACAACTATGATTCCAAGCTCTTTCTTATAATTAAGATTCGTCCATTTGTAGCAATTTAAGTAATAGAGCGCAACAATAAGGACTGCAATACCAATAATCGCGGCACCTAGAGTTATTTGAGCCTTTGAATAATACGTAGTGAGTAGTGAGAAACCGTCCTTCGTATTTTGCAAGTCGTATAGTGTGAATGGGGTCATTCGCTTGAGCAGGATTACGCCGTTTACAGTTCCGAGAATTCCCCAGATTGTACATAGTATGAGGAACGCAAATCCACGCTTTCTGAACATTAGTGCAAAGCACATCGTTGCGAAGATAATTAAAACATTGTATGAGAATATAATTGGGTGCTTGAACAGAAACAGAACGCCATCAAATACTCCGCTCGTTATTCGTGCGAATGTCTCGATATACAAGTTCATAAGCAGTGATGCTATTGCGAGCTTTAGAATGAACTGTCTATCGTGTAGCTTTCCGTCATTTAATTTCGGCATCTTCTTGGGGAATTTCGCACGATACTTGCCGTGTACCTTCAGTGCACCCTCTTTTATCTTTGCCAGAACCCCTCTACAGAAATTCTTAACCTTCATATTAAGTTACTCCTCCCAAATGGAATTGGATAATTTCGCAAATTCTTCCATCGTCAGTGTTTCAGCCCTGCGTGATGGATCTATATTAGCACTCTCTAGTGCGCGCTTTATGGTATCTTTGTTAACATCATCTAACGCTTGGAGGGAGTTTAGCAAAGTCTTGCGTCTCATCGAAAATCCCGCCTTTATACATCTAAAGAATTTATTTTCATCGTTAACTTGTACTGCTAGCTCATCTCTCATGTTGAGCCTTAATACTACCGAGTCCACTTTTGGTACAGGATAAAATGATTCGCGTGAAACATCACAAATCTTGTCCACTGTGCATCTATAGTGAACCGCATATGTAATAGCTCCAGCCAGTTTAGTTCCTGGCTCAGCTTCTATTCTATCGCCAACTTCCTTCTGCATCATAACAGTAAGGCTTGTAAATTCCGCCTCCGATTCAATCAGCTTAGTGATTATCGGCGTCGTTATATAGTAGGGCAGATTTCCGACTATCCTTGTCTTCGTAAGTCCACGCTCTTTCATTGTCTCGCTCACGAGTGCTTTGATATCAACCTTAAGTATATCCTCATGGATAATCTCGAAGTTGTCATGGAGTGCAAACTTTGTGCGTAAGATAGGAATTAGCCTGTCGTCAAGTTCTATTGCAATAACGTAGCCCGCAGCTAGTGCAAGCTTTGTCGTAAGAGCTCCCTCTCCAGGTCCAATTTCTATGACTAGAGTTTGCTCATCAATTTCACTGCCTTCTACTATGTCGTCTATTACATTTTGGTCATTTAGGAAGTTCTGTCCGAGGCTCTTCGCATGCTTGAAGCCGTGCGGTGCATGGCCGCCACCTGACCTTTGTTTTCCTTTGTTCTTAGATTTATTTCCCAATTTATTGTCCTACTGCCTACCGTTTCTAGTTTCATAATTGAAACTAGCTTGTAGATTTGAAATTATAAAATTTGTAATTCGTTTCTCCAAATTATGTTAGGAAAGCCCCGATATTTCAATTCTATCCTAGCTTTTCTGCTTCTTGACTTTAGCAAGTGCAGCTTCGAGTTCTGACTTAGATATTCCAAATCCGTTTAGCTTCTTTAGAAAAGCCTTGCCGTTTCCATACCCTATGCCAAGCTCCGCACCTACTGCTTCACGAAGTGCCGAGGCCTTTTGCCCACCAACTAGTTCAAACGTGTTCAAATCATCCATAGTTATGTCACTACGATCGTCACTCTCCGTGATTCCATGAACTTTATTCAGAGCTTCCCGGATTGCGTTCGGCGTTGCATTTTCAACCCCTATGTCATCTGCCTTGATGGCCTCTGCCTGCGGTAAATATGCATGGAGCGCTTTCGGAAATTTTGCAGCCAATTTTCGTCTTATCTCTTCTCCTGAATAGTCGGGATCAGTGAGGACTATAATGCCTTTTTCGTCATATGCCTTCTCGATTAACTCCCAGGTTTCCCTCGTTATGCCAAATCCATGTGTCGCTATAATCAGTGCTTCACATGCCTTTGAGACAGCATCGACGTCATCTCTACCTTCCACAACTATAGCTTCTCTTATCCTCAGCTTATCTCCCGTCTCTATACTACTTCTTGTCTGCATCGTCCTTGTCCTTTTCACTCGGAAATACAAACAGGATTTCATCCGGATCCACGAGCCTGAGCTGCTTTCTCGCCTGCTCTTCTATGTATTCTTTGCTGTTTACATTCTTGAGTTCAATCTTGAGTTCCTTCCTCTGTTCAATAAGCTCCTTCTGCTTATTCTTAAGCCTTCTGTTCTCAAGCTCAAGTTTGACGATATTGCGAACCGATGCCGCGAGCAATAGTAAAACCACAGCCACAATAATCACATTGCGCCTGTTTGCTGGTTTTGAGAAAAGTCCTTTCGTATGGGATTTCTTTTTACTTGCTTTCTTTTTAGCTCTTTGCCCTGTCTCTAGGGAAGCCTCGGTCACCCTTTCGGATGACCTTAGCTCTCTTTTTTTCTTGCTCTTGCTCATCAAAATCTATCGTCCCTATAAATTAGAATATATAGCTCCATGGGTCTACTGCACTTCCTCCGATATGAATCTCGAAGTGGAGATGTGCACCAGTGCTTCGTCCCGTATTTCCTACGGCCGCGATTACCTGACCCTTGTATACCTTCTCTCCTGCAGTTACGTTTAGCTTGCTACAGTGTCCATAAAGTGTTTCTTGTCCGTTATCGTGCTTGATTATTACACAATTTCCATAACCTCCAAATGTAGCCGCCTTCGTTACTGTTCCTCCATCAGCAGCGTAAATTGGTGTTCCTGTTGGGCAAGAGAAATCGAGTCCTTCATGCATTCTTCCCCATCTGCTTCCGAACTTACCATTGCTGTTGATAACGTAAGCATTTTTAATTGGAACTGCATAAGCTCCACTTGATGCGGTCTTCGGTTTATCGTTGATTCCAACCTTTATAATTTTCTTAACCGGCTTAGATACAACTTCCTTATGCTTGATGTTTCTCTTTACTTCTTTGCCATTCACCTTAGTTATGGTTCCACTGACAATCTGTCTTCCCTCTACACCTTCCTGAGCTACTAGTGATTCACCCTTATATAGGTCCTTCGTCTCCTGCTTTTCAGTCTCATATGGGATAGGCTCTGACATTTTGCCTGATTCAACAGTTCTGACCTCGAGCGGTGTAACTGTCTTCTCCATATTTACAAGGTCTCCCGACTTCAGGTCGTTTACAGACTGCTCGCTGTTCTTGCCGCTCATATCCTTAAGATTCACGTCATACTTCTTAGCTACGCTGTTTACATTTTCGCCAGCCTTGATTATATGGCTCATGCTGATAACTCCGCCGTTCAGAAGCTGCTCTGATGCCTGCTTCTTGCTCTGAACGCTTGTCAGCATAACGTCGATCTGTTTAACTTCAACCTGCTTAGCGAATTTAATTTGATCCATTTTCATACCCTTCGCAGGTTTCTTGTAGTGAGCCAATGTTTCATTTACGAGTGAATCTGCAGTTCCCTTCGTTTCAACAACTGTGAGCAGCTTGCCATCTTGATAGATACCGTATGCTGATACCTCAATGTCTGTCATATATGTGAGCTTGTTCATTACTGTGTCGGCATCATCCAAATCTTTTTCAGCCGCTGACACTTTCCTAAATGTTACATTATTGCCCGCAATAAACTTGATGTGAGCTCCGTCGTTGTTCGACGACATGTGATCTCCCGCAACGTCGAGAAGTCCAACTACGCTATCCTCAGACTTTACATAGCCTAAAACCCTCCCATTATATGCATACTCGTAAACTGTGTAGTGCTGCATAGTCAGAAGCACACCACAGACCATGATAATCAAGGCAAAAAGGCCAGTAACTATCTTTTCGCTACTTCCTTTGTACCTGACACGCATGTCATGATATTCGGTAGCGAGGCTATATCCGCAGCCGATAAGGAAGTTGTCTGATGCGTCTTGGATTTTATCATGCAGGAAAACTGGAGCAGCTGCAGCCGTAGTTATAGTAGTTCCAATCTTATTCCACACAGTCGGCCCCTTTGCAGCTCGTGCCGCCTTCTTGGCAGCTCTCGCTTCGCTCTTCTTCTGCTCTTTAGCTCTTTCTTTGTCTTGCTTAGCCTGCTTCTTAGCTTTTTTTGCAGCGACAGCTTTAGCTTTTTTAGCCTGCTTTGCCTGTTTTTCAGCAGCTTTCTTCTCTGCCTTAGAAGGGGCTTTAGCTTTACTCTCTGTGCTCTCTATATTCTGTAAATTTTTATCTTTATTTTCTATTTTGTTTGCCTGTTTTTGTTCCATCTATAAGCCTCATCTGCTCTCTCCTTTACGCAAGAGCAGCGTCTTCCATCGTCCATAGTTCCATGATCCTTACATATCGGACACTTGTATTTAACTTCTAAATAATCCTCTGGATACCCATTTACCGCCAGAAATTCTTTCTTCTGCTCGATAAGCTCCTTTTGCCGCTGTAGTAGTTCGGCTCTCTTTTCTTTGCCGATGCTACCTAGTCCTGCGAGCAGCTTCTCTTTGATATCTGCTTCAATGCTTGCAAATTTCTGCATTACAGGCATCTCTGTCTGCAGCTTCTGTTGTTTTTCCTTCTGCTCACGTACAGCTTTCTCTCGCAGATATGCGTAGTACTCTTCGAGAACTCTTTTGCTAACATTCACACTTCCATCTGGACTCGTATTTCCAGTCTTGTCTGTAGTAGTCGCTTTCGCAGCCATCTGCCTATTACCTTGATTACCGCTCTGACAGTTTGACTTGTAGCTAGGCTCGATGCCTCCAGCCTCACGATATTTATTCTCAAGAACTGCATCTACATATCTAAGTGACGGTTCACGCTTGCCTGCGGTGAGCTTCACTGCCTCAAGAACTTCCTCGATGTTATATCCAAACTGGTCAAACCAGCGATCCATCATCTCGCAATCACCAGAATTCCACTGACGATTAAAGCCAATCTCCTTAAATATCCTGCCGTACAGATATCTCCTCTTCGCATCCTTATCAAGGAGCGCCTTAACATCTGCTTCAGAATTGCAACCTTCTTTGTGCCAGTTGATAGCGACTTTATTTATGTAGCGAATGTCGTTATGACCGTTATCGCTGCTGTATTTTATCGCATATGCGTAGACCTCTGGTGCAACGCCAAAAGTGCCTACTGTATCTGCTATCTTACGCGCATCGCTCGAAGGTATGCTCCTTCCACTAGCGCTTTCATATGTGTCATATAGGTGCTTTAGGTCGAGGTCCACAAGGCGTGATTCCTGTTCTTCTCCGTCACTTGCAGAGCCTCCACTCTTCTTATTGCCATAGAATCTTGAAATCTGGCTCAGAAAAGCCACTCGGTACGAATCGTCATCAGGCATGTAGTCTCGTCTGATAACACCTACACTTTCCCAGTAGTCCCACGCCGCATCGATTTCATCAGGAGTGATACCGAGAACATTTGCCGTCTTATTTCTATCCTCTACGATTCCGTACTTTGCACGCATCAAACCGAGCAAATACACCTTGACATAGTCGCCATTTGCACTTGTAAAGAATTCATTTATCATGAGATTCTCTACCTCCGTGCTAAACAGGTAGACATCCTTATTCTGTTCCGTAACAAACTCCGTGTTGTTCATGGTTCTCCTTGAAAATAATTAATTATATAAATTTATACGGTGTACTCGAGGTTTCCGAACTTCGTGTACCTTGCAATCCAAGCCAGGTTAACGGTTCCAGTCGGACCGCTTCTATGCTTGGCAATGATTACTTCACATGTGTTGCCCGATGAAGTATCTGCCTCTTCATCTTCGTTTTGGTAATAGTCATCTCTCTTAAGGAATACTACTATATCCGCGTCCTGCTCGATTGAACCCGACTCTCTAAGGTCGGAAAGCATAGGGCGGTGATCCTTACGTTGCTCGGAAGCACGGGAAAGCTGCGATAGCAGGATTACGCAGACGTCAAGCTCCTTTGCAAGAATCTTGATACTTCTGGTAATCGCACTGATTTCGTTCGTTCTGTTATCTCCACCATATCCGAGTGACATCAGCTGCAGGTAATCGATGACTACGAGATCGAGACCTATCTTTTCTTTAAGTCTACGGCACTTGTTCTTCATCTCTAATATCGAAATCTGAGCTGTATCATCGATGTTGAGATTTACGCTTTCGAATTTCTCCTGAGCTGTATCGATGCTGAACCATTCATCATCCTCGATGGTTCCGTTCTTAATGTGTTCCATATCAACTCTTGCCGACATGGCGAGCATTCTCTGTCCGAGCTGCTCCTTGGACATCTCCATGCTGAATACGAGCACGGAGTGGCCTGCCATTGCAGCATTTTCAGCTACGTTAAGAGCAAACGCTGTCTTACCCATACCAGGTCTGGCTGCAAGCACAACAAGGTCGGTCTTCTTGAGACCGCCCAGCATTTTATCAATATCTCTGAATCCTGTTGTTATGCCAGGAAGTTGCCCCTTATTCCTCACCAACTCATTTATATGGAGAATATTAGTCTGCAGTACTTCCTGAATCGGAGAATAGTTCTTACGCTGCGAAGCCTGAGCTATCGAAAATATCTCTTTCTCCGCCTCGTCGAGAATCTGCTCACTATCCATGCTTCCGTCGTATGCATTCTTACGCATAGTGTCAGCTGACTTGATAAGCTTTCTCATCTTCGACTTATCAACAACTGTGAGTGCATAGAATTTTGCATTAGAAGGATTTATCGCATCTCCCGAGAGCCTGCTCAGATATGTCATTCCGCCGACTAACTCAAGCTGATGCACTTTATTGAGCTCCGCTCTAGTCGTCATCAGGTCGATAGTTATACTTCTTCTGAACATGCTCATGAACATCTTGTAAATCTCTTGATGTTCTTTGAGGTAAAAGTCCTCGGGCCTCAGTATATCCACGACATCCTGCACAGCATCGTCGCTGAGCATCATCGAACCGAGAACCGCCTTCTCCGCTTCTATGTCTTTCGGAGGCTCTAAGGCCTCCGAAAGCTGACTATTTATTTCATTTGGCATATTTACTCCTCAGTAACTGCTACCTTAATGTTAGCTGTAATTTCGGTGTATAGCTTGATATCAACTTCGTGCTCTCCAATCTCTTTGATTGGCTTAAGTAGCACGATTTTTTTCTTATCCACATCAAGTCTAGTCTGCTCCTTGATTGCATCTGCGATATCCATCGATGTAATTGAGCCGAACAGCTTTCCGCCTTCTCCAACCTTCGTCTTGAGCTTGATTACCTCTGCCTCGAGCACCTTCTTAACCTGATTAGCCTCTGCCTTATCTAGAGCAATCTGTTCTTCACGGTTAGCTTTATCTCTCTTAACCTTTGCGAGATTTGAAGGAGTAGCCTCTACTGCAAATCCACCTGGAATCAAGCGGTTTCTTGCATAACCGTCACTTACCTTAATAACGTCACCAGCTTTACCTGTTCCCTTAACGTCTTTCTTTAATATTATCTGCATAATGCCCTCCTTTTCGTCTGTGCAATACCTCTTGCTATTATTTTACTAATTCCCACCATGGAAATTCTTGTTGTTCTTGTAAATCCTTTTTTACTTTACTGACACACTAGGCACCATTCAAAATGCTCTTCACTTATTCAGTGGTTTACGAGACTTCGGTGCTTAGTCCTGTCCGTAGACATCCGACTCTTCGCTATCTGTACCTAGATATTCTGGAACTAGTTTCTTGAGCTCTGCAATTACTTCTTCTGGCTCCATGTCAGTTTGTGCACCTGCTGAATTTAGGTGCCCACCACCATTGAACCTCTCCATGATTACCTGCACGTTGACCTCTCCTAGAGATCTTGCGCTTATTACAGTTTTGCCCTTATCGTTCTTACCGGCTGCAAAAGCTGCCTTAACGCCTTTTACCATCAATAGTTCATCAGCGACCTGTGCATTAATAATCTGAGCATCTGTTGAGTAACCCTGAGAAATCGAAAGCGCAACGCCTTCATCCATATACTCAGCGCTCGCAACTGCTTCGGCTTTCATCTGGAACGATGTAACTTCTGACTGGAAAAATCTCTTAACCTCAGTTGTATCAGCTCCTACACGTCTTAACCAAGCTGATGCTTCGAAAGTTCTAACGCCAGTCTTAATCGAATATCTGTTAGTATCTACTGTGATTCCAGCCAGCAGTGCTTCTGCCTCAAATTTATTGACAATCTTCTTGTTGGAAGTGTACTGGATAATCTCCGTCATCAGCTCACTAGCTGACGAAGCATATGACTCAACATATGACAATATCGCGTTATCTATCGCATCGTCGGACAACCTATGGTGGTCGATAACTACAATTTTATCGGCTTTCTCTAGAATTTCAGGACATTCAACCATGCTTGGCCTATGTGTGTCTACTACGATTACTAGCGTTTTATCTTCACATAGTTCAAGCGCCTTCTCCCTGTTTACTATCTCGTAGTCATCAGTTTCAACCGCCTGCTTGTAAATTGCCTGTAGCGCCTCGTTGTACTCCTCGATTACAATTGCAACGTCTTTTTCCATGAACTTCGCAATCTTATACGCGCCTATTCCCGATCCAAAGCAGTCCATATCTGGCCAGCGATGTCCCATTACGATTACGTTGGAACTCTCTCTTACCAACTGCTTAAGCGCATGAGCGATGATTCTAGACTTTCCTTTATTGTTCTTCTCCATCGACTGGAGTTTTCCGCCGTAATAATGAGTTCTATCACCATTCTTGACTACAGCTTGGTCTCCACCTCGACCCATTGCTAGATCAAGTGCAGCTTCTGCAAGCTCTGTAGCTTCTTGAAGGTTTCTAACTCCCATTCCAACTCCAATGCTAAGGCTGACGGGGAAGTCATCCTTGGTCTGGATAGCTCTAATTGTATCCAAGATGGAGAATCTTCCTTCTATCAGGTTATCAACATCTCGTCTATAAAGTGTTGCTAAGTACGTGTCCTCGCTGATGCTTTCAATTGCAGCATTGTTGGATTCCGCCCACTTGCTTAAAATCTTGTCCACTTCAGCCGGCACGGTCATTTTGCTGTCCGAAGGCGAGTTTGAAATCAGTTCATCATAGTTATCTAGACTGATATACATCTGACATACATGCTCATCTCTGTAGCTAGAGCGGAGATGTTCACGCTCTGTTACATTGTTGAAAAACACTGTTATTATCCCGTCTTCTCTCTCTCCGCGACCTGTATTTAACACAAACACTTGTTCATTGCGCTTAATCCTAACTTCCTCGCCAGCTTCGTTCGCCTCTTCGAGATCTTCAAGCTTAATTCCTGTTAGCGCAAAGAAATTTCCATCAACTATGTCATCGTATGCAAACACATTTTTTATAAGTGAATTTGCATATACAACATTTCCTTCTTTATTGACCATACACGCCGGCACCGGCAAACACTCTAGGAATTCTGCGCCGGCTATGTTTCCTGCGTTTCTGTTCATAAATTTTCTACTCCTAACTTTGGCTACTCTATGCCCCTAAGCATATCGATCAACCTATTTAGTTCGTCCATACTGTAGTACTCGATTTCGATTTTTCCAGTTGACGCCTTGCCGTTAATGTTGACCTTAGTGCCAAATATCTTTCGTAATTCATCTTCTACTGCTGCAATTTCTGCATTAACAGCAGGCTTTCTCTTCTTGCGCTCTGGTCGCGCATCATCCTTTATCTTTTCAGTAAGACGCTCTGCAGCTCTTACAGATAATCCGCTTCTAATAATCTTGTCGCATACTTCAAGCTGTTTCTTCTCGTCTTTGATTGTGATTATCGTTCTACCATGTGCGGCAGAAATTCGTCCTTCGATAATCATGTTCTGAATTTTATCTGGTAGCTTGAGTAGTCTTAGCGAGTTAGCAATGTATGCCCTACTCTTTCCTAGTGCGTTTGAAACTTGCTCTTGGGTGAATTCAAATCTCTTAATCATCTCATGAAGTCCAAGAGCTTCTTCGATAGGGTCGAGGTTTTCTCGCTGCATATTCTCTATGATTGCAACAATCATATTCTGCTTTTCGTCAAAGTTCCTTATAATACAAGGAACTTTCTTTAGTTCAGCGATTCTAGCAGCACGCCAACGTCTCTCACCAGCCACAAGTTCATAGCCATTTGTAGCCTTTCTGATGATTAGAGGCTGAATAACTCCATTCTCCTTAATAGAATTCGCAAGATCTTTAAGCTTTTCTTCGTTAAAAGTCTTTCGTGGCTGATCCTTATTAGGCTTAATGTCATTGATATCGATATATAGAACTCTATCCTCATCCTCTGACTGATTTGAGACTGCCTGCATTTCTGCTTTCTCGCCTTTAGCAGTCTCTATAGATTTATCTGTTGAGGTTTTGCTTGTCTTAATAGGCTGTGTTCTTTTGCTGTGATGGGTTTTCTTTTCCTTTTCACTATCTGTGCTCGCTTTAGATTTGCTTCTGCTTTTACTTTTCTTGGTGACTCCTGTAGCAAACCTCTCTCTGCTTTTATCGCCAGTTACATCATCTATGATGTCAAGGAGCTTGGCATCACTGTTTTCTTCTTCGTTTTGTTCCGCTTCTTCTTCGAACAGAGGAGCAGCATCTGCAAAGAGTGCATCAAGCCCTCTTCCTAGACCACCTTTTCTTTTAGCCATTTTTCTTATTTCTCCTCTTTTCTCTATCTAGGAATTCTAATGCAAATTTGTTATAAGCTTTTGCGCCTGCAGATGACGGATCGTACTTAACGATTGGCATTCCATAACTTGGCGCTTCTGCTAATCTTACGTTTCTTGGAATTACGGTAGAGAATACATATTTCCCAAAGTACTTCTTTACCTCCTGTACTACCTGTATCGCAAGGTTTGTTCTTCCATCAAACATACTAAGTATTACGCCTTCAATCTGAAGGTCGGGGTTCATATTTTTCTTAACTAGCTCAACAGTGCTCATTAGCTGGCTAACTCCTTCTAGTGCATAAAACTCACACTGAATAGGTATTAGCACACTATCAACAGCCGTAAGCGAATTGATTGTCAATAGTCCAAGTGAAGGGGGGCAGTCTATGAATATGTAATCATATTCTCCTCTTACCTGTTCAATCGCCTTCTTGAGTCTTCTTTCTCGTCCCTCAATGTTAACTAGTTCAATTTCAGCTCCAGCTAAATCTACACTCGCAGGAATAATATCCAAATTGGCTGTCTTCGTCTGAAGTATAGCTTTATGGACATCATAATCCTTATTAACCAATACATCATATAGAGTATCGGTTAATTTTCTCTTTTTTATTCCTATTCCGCTAGTGGTATTACCCTGTGGGTCAATATCTATTACTAGAACCTTCTTGCCTTGTACAGCGAGGCAGGCACTTAGGTTTATATTGGTAGTTGTCTTACCAACTCCACCCTTTTGATTAAATATTGCTATTGCCTTTCCCATATAAGTCTCCTTTTTGAGATTTCACTATTGTAATTATATATTATTACAGCTCTCCTATCTATATTTACGTCCTATTTCTTATTATATTTACGTGATTTTTTAGCGAAGTTTTTGTTCAATGTTTCACGTGAAACAATATGTAGTGGGTAGCAAAAATGTTTCACGTGAAACATTTTGCTTTCCCACTACATGGTTGTAAAATATTACATTGTAAAATTTAGTAATATTAACGAATTGGAGTCTTTTTAGCAACACCCGGCTTACGAGGAAACCTTTTAGGAGTAGCATTGATCTTTTTTATAAAAATTAGCCTATGCCCAGATATAGCGTTTGTATCTTCTGACGGATTCTCTATCTTGTCTACCTTTCCACCAAGCACATTAATAGCCTTTTCTGCAGCAGCTATTTCATCTTCAGCTCCTTCTCCTTTATAAGGAATAAAGAATCCGCCTTTCTTAACAAGAGGAAGGCACCATTCAGATAACACATTCAAGGATGCGACAGCTCTCGATACACAAACATCTGCCTTTTCTCTATATTTTATATCGTGTCCCATATCTTCAGCTCTAATATGCAGAAGATAAATATTACTGATTCCAAGTTCCTCAGCAACTTGATTTATCACTTTTAATCTCTTACTTAGTGAATCAGCAAGAATAAATTTTTTATCAGGATTAGTAATAGCAAGTGGGATACCTGGAAAACCCCCTCCAGTACCCATATCTACGATTATTTCAGCTTTCTGAAACTCTTCGTAATCATTGCAAGCTAATGAGTCTACAATATGTTTCTCTAGGAATTCGTTCTCTTCTCTAACAGCTGTGAGGTTGATATTCTCATTGATTTCAAGAATTCTCTGCATATAACTGATCATTTTGTCAGTCATATCAAAACCGTATTTATTATTGAGTTCGGAGATTATTCTATCCTTCATACTCATTCCTCTCACTTCGTTCAGTACTTCTTCTCTCCTTTTCAAGATAGATAAGGAGCACATTAATATCCGCAGGTGATACACCGCTGATTCTACTTGCTTGTCCAATACTAATAGGGCTTATCTCAGTAAGCTTCTGTCTTGCTTCAAGTCTTAACCCGTTGATTTCATTGTAATTAATATCTTCTGGAAGCCTCTTATTCTCTAGCTTTTTCATCTTTTCAACCTGTGCAAGTTGCTTATCTATGTATCCGGCATATTTAATTCTAACTTCAACCTCATACCTTTCAGCACGATTTAGCTCCGGTCTGGTTTCATCATCTATTTCTTGTAATGCTTCGTAAGATATTTCAGGTCTTCTAAGCAAATCATAGAAAGTTATATTATTATTTGTTGCCTCATGACTACCTCGAGATACTAGAAAATCATTCATTATACTAAATTCTGCATACTTACTTTTTAATCTTTCGATTTCACTATCTACGAGTTTTTTCTTAGCAATAAACTTTGAATATCTTTCTTCAGATACTAATCCGTACTCATATCCTATTTCTGTCAAACGTCGATCTGCATTGTCTTGTCTCAGAATAAGTCTAAATTCCGCTCTAGACGTCATTATTCTATAAGGCTCCATAGTACCTTTAGTCACTAAATCATCAATTAGAACGCCAATATAAGCCTCGTTTCTTCCAAGAACAAGAGGATTTTGACCATTAATCTTACGTGCCGCATTAATTCCAGCTATAAGTCCCTGCGATGCAGCCTCCTCATACCCAGAGCTTCCGTTAAACTGACCCGCACAAAACATATTTTCGATAAGCTTACTCTCAAGGCTAGGCTTCAGAGTCGTCGGATCTATGCAGTCGTACTCTATGGCATATGCTGGTCTAACTATCTCCGCATGCTCAAGCCCTGGTATTGTACGATAGAACTCTTCCTGAACATCCTCTGGCAAACTCGATGACATACCCTGTATATACATTTCGTCAGTATCAAGTCCTTCAGGTTCAACGAAGAGCTGATGTCTTTCTCTATCTTTGAATCTTGAAACCTTGTCTTCGATTGAAGGACAATATCTCGGTCCAACACCGACGATATTACCAGAGTACATCGCTGAACGGTCAAGATTTTCAAGGATTATTCTATGCGTTTTACTATTTGTATATGAGAGCCAACAAGATATCTGGTTCCTTCCAAGCTCTTTACCTTCATTCATAAATGAAAAAGGAATAATCTCATCATCTCCGTCTTGCTGCTTCATCTTGTCGTAATCCAAAGTAGAAGCTAGCATACGCGCAGGAGAACCTGTCTTGAACCTACGCATTGGAAGACCATACTCATGTAGCTTCTCTGCCAACCCCATAGACGGAGCTAATCCGCTAGGTCCGCTATAATACGCACTTTCACCTATAAAAATCTTTCCAGCGAGAAATGTACCAGTGCACATAATTACAGCTTTAGCCATGTAAATAGAGTTAGTTCTCGTCACAACTCCACAGACTGTACCATCTTCGAGAACAAGGTCAACGATCTCAGCCTGCTTGAGACTAAGCTTTTCCTCGTTCTCGATAATCTTCTTCATCTCCAAATGGTATCTCGTCTTATCTGCCTGTGCACGAAGCGAATGGACTGCTGGACCCTTTGAGGTGTTGAGCATCTTGCTCTGAATAAATGTCTTATCTATATTGAGTCCCATCTCTCCACCGAGAGCATCAATCTCGCAGACCAGATGACCTTTACCAGTTCCACCAATAGATGGATTGCAAGGCATCATTGCGACAGACTCTAGATTCATCGATAGAAGCAAAGTCTCGCAGCCAATTCTTGCAGCCGCAAGTCCAGCTTCGCAGCCAGCATGACCAGCACCAACAACTACTACATCGTATTCACCCATCATGCAATATTTATTTGAATTTTTGATTTCTTGCAAATTCATAATTATTTTCCTAAACAAAACTTAGAGAAGATTGTATCTAAAATCTCTTCACTCGCGGTTTCTCCGATTATTTCTCCCAAAATCTGAAATGCATCATTTGATTCAATCTCAGCTATTTCAAGTGGTTCGTGCATATTTAAAAGTTCTATGCTACGTCCGAGTGATTCATTTGCTCTGACAAGAGCATCCTTATGTCTTTCGTTTGTGACTATGTTTCCATCATCACTTCTAATCATTCCTGCTGTAAAAATATCCTCTATCGCACTCCTCACTTTACCGATTCCTTCGATAGTCTTTACAGTGGTATAAACTGTACTAGTGCAGTTAAGTATTCTTTTAATATCCGCAATTTCACTTTCAGATATTGATATTCCAAGGTCTTCTTTATTAATAACAAGAAGCACTTGTTTTCCCTCTATATGTCTAGCAATCTCTATATCTTCATCATTGAGACTACCACTTCCATCTATAACCATAATCACGAGATCAGCAATATTAATCTCATTCTTTGATCTTTCGATACCAATCTGCTCTATGACATCATCGGTATCTCTGATCCCAGCAGTATCCACAATTACTATAGGATATCCACCAATAGTAGCACTCTCTTCAATAGTGTCTCTAGTCGTTCCTGGGATATTAGTAACTATAGCTCTATCTTCGCCTAGAAGACCGTTCATAAGAGATGATTTTCCAACATTGGTGCGACCAACGAGCGCCAACTTAATTCCTTCTCTTGCAAGCCTACCAAATTCAGAAGATTTAATTAAGTTAATAAGTTTTTCCTGCAGTTTCGTGAGCTCAGCAATGAAATCATCATAGGCAACTTGCTCTATATCTTCATCAGGGAAGTCTATATTAACATTCATTTGAGCCAATATATTTAATATTTTGCTACGGATATCAATAATTTCCTGACCCAGGCTACCGTTAAGTTGGTCAGATGCAATGCTAAGCGGCTTCTCACTTCTAGCTTTAATCAAATCAATTACTGCTTCTGCCTGCGAGAGATCTAGCCTGCCATTTAAAAAGGCGTTTTTAGTAAACTCTCCAGGGTCTGCAAGTCTTGCTCCAGCAGCAATTATACTTCTAAGAATAAGCTTAAGAGAAACATTACTTCCATGTGCTTGAAACTCGACTACATCGTCACCAGTAAAAGTATGTGGTGCTTTCATATATATTACAACCATGTCATCAATTACAGTTCCAGTCTTATCAAGAGCATGGCCATAGTAAACGTGACGAGGCAATACCTCATCAGGACATTCACGATATACGCTCTTCATTATATGAAGTGAATTTGGTCCACTAACACGGACTATACCCACTCCTCCTTCTCCTAGGGGAGTTGCAATTGCAGCAATTGTATCTGCCATAAATTCTCCTATTTGACGAAAAGAGCCCATCTAAAGATGGGCTCTCAGTGTTATTTCTTCTCGATTATAACTCTTCTATAAGGGTCCTT
>ERZ772906.436-NODE-436-length-24987-cov-33.655102_pt1 | contig 24987 bp, 16 predicted proteins | sample MGYA00511338_ERZ772906 | MGnify/ENA primary metagenome ERZ772906 (study PRJEB29015, sample SAMEA2738076) | human oral metagenome | biome: human oral; feature: human-associated habitat; material: saliva | place: China | collected 2212 ... | reverse complement strand
CAAACTTAACTTTGAAAATAATAGGGTATGGTGTGTTAAAAACAATTAACATAACAAGGTTTTAACCCAAATCAGTCATTAGATATTGTTAGAAACGATATCTCTATTGACTGATTTGGGTTAAACTCAATTTAATTACAAAAGTCTTATAGCAATCTTTGTAAATGTGAGTTGATAACTCAAATTACAAGTTTAGTGTCTTTATCTTCTGTTAAAACTACTCAGAATAGGCTCTGATTTTGCCTGGACAGGGTTTAAGCAAAGGATAGTCTGAGCTCTCTTGGAACTTTGTTAGCTTTTGCATAATAGCATCCCTATCCTCTTGACTCTTCATCCGAAGCATGTCTTTGATAAAAGGTACTGTCGGACTATCTGGGTAAGCCTTCATGAATCGTTTCCACTCTTCTTTAACTTCTTTGTCTATGTTTTCATAATACACAGGAGTATTGTCTACGCCAAACAAATAGGCAGACTGAAGGAATATATAGTCATCTTGTAGTCTACAGAAAAATTCTTTCTTTGTTGGATATGTTTTTACGTAAGCTTCGTGTCGAGCAAGCAGGTTACCCAACCTTCGCCACGATATTACGAGGACAGCATCTGGGGCAATGTTCTCTGCATCCTTTATCAGGTACCAATAGTCCTGATAGTACTTAGGCAATAGTTTGACATACTGAATGTATGTTTTAGTTTGAAGGTTCATTTCTACGATTCCTTCTCCTAAATCTACTATTTCTATCCCTGCGTTCTTATAGAACAGCTCCTTCTTTTTAATGGAATCGTGTGGCACTATTTCATTACCCATGCTGTCTATTTTATACTCGAAATAGTGCCCAAGGAAATGACTCTCACGGTCATTGATCTTATTCAGCTCTTTTTGCACTTCCGTACTAAACTCATCAAAGATTCGACAACGCTCCTCTGGCGATGCGAGCTTAAATTGGATGTCAATTATTTGCTGATGAAGCTTGATGCGCTTCAAGGGATCAGTCGTTTTTGCAAGGATTTGCTTAACGCTATCAACCTTAGCCTTTAGTTGGATACTATCGATATTTATTTCCTGCTTTGTACTATCGATGTTCTGACCATCTTTATCTGTTTGCTTGGAAGGGCTGTTTTGACAAGCTGTCAATAGTACAATTCCTAATAAGAATAGATATATGATTCGTTTCATAAGATTAATGTTTGAAAGTTTTATTAATGATAAATTTTGTTCTCAGTTTCTTTTCTTCTGTGCAAAGATATATATAAAAAAGGAGGAAACTCTCAATTGTTAGTTTTTTATTTTCTCATGTGTTAATATTTATTGATAAGTTCTTTTGTATCAACGTTTTTTTTATATGTATTTTAGCTTGTTCTTTTGTGGTTCACTTTACTGAATACCTAAACTTAACACGCTTGTATAAGCATCTGTTTAGAGTACTTTTGTGTGAAATATTATGACATTTTTTTGGTCTTATAAGCTTGTTTTCGGTCGAAAAACAGTGTTTTTGCTTGGGTTTGTAACTACCAGATAGTCAAGTGGTTGTCTGATTGTAAAAGAAAAGATGCTTAATTGCATTTCAAAAGGGCGTTACTTAGACCTCAAAAGGGCATCTTTTGCAAGTCAATTAAGCCTTAATTCGAATGCAATTAAGCACCAATAAAATCCCGATTTATGATTTTTCTTTACAAAGTCTTTATGAGTTTAGTTTTTGCTTAGTCTTGATTGCTGATTTACTTTCTGAAACTCCAAAACCCTTGACGGATGATGTCCAATAAGATTTATCCGTATATGTTAGGCTTTTGGGGGCTTACTTATATCTCATTTTAATGGGAATAGCAGTCATTCCTACCAACTTCTTTTGATTTGAATTTATTTTTATAAGTAGTATTCCTACAACTCATTTTACTCAGATAAGCATAGAATAGTTAAATGTAAAAAGAGCACAGTAGGATTAGAAAACCTGCTGTGCTCTTTGTTTTTTTAGATATTCTTTATGAATTCTATCACATCTTGTATGGCTTTTTGCTTCCAAAGAATATAAGTAAAACCGCCAACTGATATAATAGAGAGGGTGATGTTGATAAGACAAGATTTGAAATCCATTTCTTTCCAGTTCTTAAATAACCCCCACACGCTCTTGACAGTTATATAAACTAAAACGGCACAAAGTGCAAATGCAAATATTATCATATTATTTCTTAGTTCTTTTACTGTTTTCTTTTCTTTACTTCTTGCTGCTTTTCTAATTCACGCAATTTTTCTTCAATCGTATTATTCTCCAACTGTTTTACCATTTCGGGAGAAGCATAAATAGAACAGTCTGTATTACCGTGCCTGTAAATACACCATCCAAATTCTGCTACAGCTATTCCTACACCGACTGGACCTAAAGCTCTCTTAGCAACAATCTTAAAAATTTTTTAATAACAACTTTTGACCATTTGGCGTTTGCAAATGCAACTACATTTGTAAATATGTCTGCTCCTATGGCTTCTAAAGCACAGTCAAAAATAACCTTTAGATTACTTTGTTTAGCAAAATTGTCTTTGGCATAACATGGTGTCGCTAAGAAATTAAATGTTTGTCTTTCATTCTTTGAAACTTGTAACTCTGCACGTTGAATGTCTTGATTACCTAAAATCATTGCTACAAGAATAACATCCTCGTCGCTTGCTCCTGTCTCTGCTATTATTTGATTAAGTTCTTCTTCTGTTATATCTTGCTCCAGCAAGTATCCCCTACTTACGCCCAACATAGGATTTAAAACATTTTTGATTTCCACAGTTGAAACAATAATATCATTTTCTCCACTTTACATGTTTGGTACTATGGAAAAATCTGTAGCAGTTATTCTATGAAAATCTGATACATCCTGTACCGTTCGTACGTATTTAAGTAACTTTTTCTGTATCTCTGTTGCATCTTCAGGGAAATCAGCATGTAATGTTACATAATTACTCGTATTGATGGAGTCTTTGGCATTGCTCGCTCTGGTCTTTCCTGTTGGAATGAGTTGAGTTGATGCAATGGCAGGGACATTGAGAGTCAGTGCCTTAAAAAAGTTTCTGGTTTCGTCCTTTACCACTTCACCTCCTTGGTTTGATTCGATGTTTGTACATCCTATTGAAGCTATACTAAAATGACACAGTATAGAATCATTTTGTTCGTTTGTTTGTTCATTTGTTTCATTTTCTTTGATTTTTAGTTGATTAAATTAAGAGATAATCGATTATCTACTGCAAAGATAAATAAAAATAACATTCATGTCAAGTGTATTGATAATAAATTTGCTATCTTTATCAAATCTATACTATGCCATCTTCTTACAGCACTTATCTGTGACTTTTACAAGGCCATTATTCAAAGACTCGACGTAAAGAAGTTCGGACTCAATGCAACAAGTCGCATAAAAGCGTTTGTCTTCAGGTTTATTTCTGTACCAGCCAAGTGGATCAGGACATCAAGGCGGTATGTGCTGAATATCTATACCTGTAATAATGCTTACGCAGATGTTTTCCAGACTGATTTTGGATAATGACTACAACTTATGGGAATGATATTATGTATTGCCTCAAGTCACATTGTGGGGTAAGGGGATATTGTAGGCAGAAGTGGGTGCTTCAAGTTCAAATTTAATCATATATTATTCTCCTTTTCGTTTTGCAAATATAACTCTTTGCGTTGATATGTGTAAGAGAATAAATGAAAAAGCAGCAAATGATTGCTCATTTGCTGCTGTATGGTAATAAGGTTTTCTATATAAGCCCTCAATGTTTTTCTTGTAAGTTTCTGTTCTTATTCATCTTTCTTTGTCAGACGAACATACAACAAGTAAAAATATATGGTGTGGCTTAGGAAAACCGATGTGTCCATTATTTAATGATTATCTTTTTACCATTGACAATATAAACACCCTTAGGCAAAGCATTAATTTCGTCAGTGCTTGCTTTACTTAGCCGTTTTGTTCCATCTATTGTATAGACATCAGCAAGTCCTGATTTATTATAAACAGTGTTTGTAATGCCAGTAGTATTATCCGCTATTAATAAGAAATCTTTCCATTGGTATGCTTGTTTATAGGCGTCAAGACTATTCTTAGGAACAATAAGTTTACATTCAGATTTATTAATGTCGGCAAAAACATTTGATTCACAGAATGGTGGTACGACTGCCTCACTCGAAATCTGTGTAATATTGATACAACCATAGAATGCTTCTTGTCCGATACTCTGTAATCCACTTCCAAAGGTAAAATTCTTTAGACTACTACAAGCAAAGAAAGCCCATTCGCCAATGCTTTTAACATTGTCTCCAATAGACACATTCTGTAGGTTGGTACAACCATAGAACTCCCGATTATAGATGGTGGTTTCTGCATCTGATATTTTCACTGTCCGTAAGCTGGTGTTACGAGAGAAAGGAGACTCTTTGTGTGTGTTGTAAACGATCTTACCACCAATATAAACAGAATCTAATTTGCAATTTACAAATAGTGGAGCACCAATAGACCCATAAACAGTATTTGGGCCTAATTTTAAAGTTGTATTTCTATCCTCTATAATAAGTGTAGAAAGATTAGTACATCCGTAGAAAGCTTCACCTATTTCCTGTATATTTTTATGGATTCTTATGCTTTTCAAAGAAGAACAATCGCTTAATAGGTCAACATTGAGTATAGTTACAGAATCAGGGATGACAAACTGTTTTAAGTTGCTACAACCATAAAAAGCAGACCAGCCAAGTGATTTTATTTTGTTATCTAAAGATAAAGTTTTTAAGGAACTGCAATAGCTAAAAGCACTTCCACCAATGTTATTAGCAGCTTTTATGTCTACAGATACAAGATTAGTGCAATTGCTAAAAGCACTTCCACCAATGTTATTAGCAGCTTTTATGTCTACAGATACAAGATTAGTGCAATTGCTAAAAGCACTTTCACCAATGTTATTAGCAGCTTTTATGTCTACAGATACAAGATTAGTGCATCTGATAAAGGCCTTATCGCCAATACTCCCATTTATATCGATGTAAGCTTTCTTTATATTTGCACACTCATAGGCTGTATAAGGATTAATATCTCTGACTGTCATGTCAATACCCTTATAGTTGACTTTTTTATTAATTGTAACTTCGTAAGGATCTCCAGTGTAAATGCAATCTAAAGCGTCACAAGTGCTCTCTGATGGGGATACGGGAACATATTTGACACCGTCCACCTCAAAAATAGAACTTAAATAAGGATATACCTTTTTATTGGGTAACTCCGTATACAAATTATTGGCAACATAATGAATGACACCTTTCACATTACTATATCCAGCAGGAGGAGTATTAGTTAGCCATATTATTTTGGTATTATTATTAGTAAAAGCATTGTCGCCAATTGTCGTAACACTATTGCCAATGGTTACAGAAGTTAGCGCGCTACAATTTTCGAAAGTACTGCCGCCAATTTTTGTAACACTATTGCCAATGGTTACAGAAGTTAGCGCACTACACTTGTTGAAAGCATAGTCGCCAATTTTTGTAACACTATTTGGAATGGTTACAGAAGTTAGCACGCTACACTTGTTGAAAGCATAGTCGCCAATTTCTGTAACACTATTTGGAATGGTTACAGAAGTTAGCGCGCTACACTTGTTGAAAGCATAGTCGCCAATTTCTGTAACACTATTTGGAATGGTTACAGAAGTTAGTGCGCTACAATCTTCGAAAGCACTGCCGCCAATTTTTGTAACACTATTTGGAATGGTTACAGAGGTTAGAGAGCTACAATCTCTGAAAGCAGCCTTTCCAATTGTCGTAACACTATTGAGAATGGTTACAGAAGTTAGCGCGCTACAACCTGTGAAAGCAAAGTTGCCAATTTCTGTAACACTATTTGGAATGGTTACAGAAGTTAGCGCGCTACAACCTGCGAAAGCGTTTATGCCAATTTTTGTAACACTATTTGGAATGGTTACAGAGGTTAGCGCGCTACAATTGTAGAAAGTAAGGTCGCCAATTTCTGTAACACTATTTGGAATGGTTACAGAGGTTAGCGCGCTACAATTGTAGAAAGTACGGTCGCCAATTTCTGTAACACTATTTGGAATGGTTACAGAAGTTAGCGCTCTACAATCTTCGAAAGCACTGCTGCCAATTTCTGTAACACTATTTGGAATGGTTACAGAGGTTAGCTCTCTACAACCTTCGAAAGCTCTGCTGCCAATTGTGGTAATACCATCACCTATTATAATTCGTTTAATACGATATCCGCGCCATGGTGCGCTGTGGTTGTAGTAGTATGAATAATCATATATTTCCCCTTTTCCTGAAAAGGTCAAAACACCATTATCAGTAAGGAGCCATCTTAGATCAGGTCCACAAGTACCAGACTTCTCGGCATTAGCTGATAAGCCCATGAGTAGGGCTATTAATAAGATGTAAATTTGTTTCATATTAGTACTTTTATATAAATAATACTTTTTTGATTTATGGAAGATTAAATGCAAAGATAAATAAAAAATATTATAAACCTTAATTTCGCAGTATAAATTCTTGAAAGAACTTCAAGTGCCTGAAAAACAACGTTCTCAAAACACTTGGATATGTCAGAAACTTCACCTATCTTAGTGCTACGAAAAGTGTGAGATTTAATATATTTAACTTTCGGTCACATCAAAAATTACATAAATATGGACTGGATGGGGTCGTTTGAACCGCGTTCCCCATAATATGATAAAACGGAAACAAAGAAGATCATGTAATGGAGTGAATAATCAGTAGTCATTCCAAATGTTATTACCTCCATAATGGTTCCGTTTCCCATCCCTGCGGAAAGCCGAGAGCTTTTAAGTCAATTTCGGGAAACCGAATGAATAACCATGTTAGTTTGGATTGCATATCATTATTTGGGGATATAACATTAAGAAAGTATTTGATGATGCAGAGGTCAAAGTAAGCACGCATAGAATCTGTTGGAAGCGTTATCCATTCTCCTGCGGGACTAATGGGAATTGCTGGCTGAATGGCATTTTGCTTGTTCCATACTCTTGAAGGATGAACCTTTCTTGTACAAATGTGCTGTTTTGGGCATTTTCAACAAAGGATACATATAAGCAGACAATCTGTAATAACCAATGTTATCAAGGTATTGTATGGCTTTGTTTCTATCACAAATTTGTAAACCTCGAGATTCAAGCAAATCAACGAGATTTTCTGAAGATTCAAATCGTTTTGTAAAGGGAATAAGATTCACTATATTCAAATGTGTATAAACAAAAAACGCCTCGCACGATTTGAGCATTGTTAAGAGGCTTGGCGAGGACTGACTCAGCAAAGATACGAATAATTATTGATAATACAAACTTTTTAGTAAGAAAAATCACGCAAAAGTGGATTTCTTTTATTGCACTTCGTTTTGGAACTTGCAGAGATGGTCGTGAAATTATGAAAACCAACTTTGCTGTCACTTCTGTCACCTCTTAGATGCTTGTAATACGTTGATTATAAGCGTCTAAGGCAAAGTGTTAAAAGTGACAGCAAACTAAAATTAAACTTTATGTAGTGATATGGGGTTAATGGAGAAGGGACTTTGCTACTTCTTTTGTAGGCTTGTCAGTAAGTCAGCAACCACGTAGCTGGAGCCACCAACGAAGATGAAGTCGGATTGGGCGGCATCATGAAGGGCGGCTTGGTAGGCTTCAAGGACGGTTGGGAAGACCATTCCGTGCAGGTCGTAATCGTTGGCTGTTGCGGCAACCTTCTCTGCTGGGAAGGCACGATGTGTACTTGGTTGTGTCCAATAGTAAATGGCATCATCGGGGAGCATGGACATGACAGCATGAAGGTCTTTATCATCCACCATACCAAAGACAATGCGCTTCTGCGCACATTGTTGACGTTTGATTTGTTGGGAGAGGTAGGTCCATCCACCAACGTTGTGTCCTGTATCGCAAATGACCAACGGGTTAGCCTGTAGCTTCTGCCACCTACCCATCAGTCCTGTCAGTTCGCAAACATTGGCAAAGCCTTTAGCAATACTCTCTGCGTTCTTGATAACACCTTTATTATACAGTTGCATGACGGCTGTTAAGACCGTGTTAGCATTCTTCTCTTGGTAGCTACCACCCAATTCGCCAACAATATCACCGAAGAAACGAGTCTGATAAGCGATACCACCATCGGGGTTAGGGCGAGAAGAAAGCACTGCAGGGATGTCTTCTGCAAAGACAATGAGCGCATCCTCTTTCTGTGCTTTTGCCTTGAAAACAATCTGCGTTTCAGGGACAGACTCACCAATAACGACTGGTACACGATGTTTGATAATACCAGCTTTCTCTGCTGCGATAGCTCCGAGCGTATTACCGAGGAACTGGGTGTGGTCGAGTGATATATTGGTGATAATCGATAGGATAGGGGTGATAATGTTTGTGCAATCAAGTCTACCGCCTAAGCCTACTTCGATGATGGCGATGTCTACCTTTTGTTCAGCAAAATACTTGAAAGCTAAGGCTGTTGTGAGTTCAAAGAAAGAAGGGTGCAGTGGCTCAAAGAAGTTGCGTTCCTGTTCGACAAAGTCTATAACCTCCTGTTCAGATATCATTTCTCCATTGACTCTGATACGTTCGCGGAAGTCAACGAGGTGAGGACTGGTATAGAGTCCAACCTTATATCCTTCAGCTTGGAGGATAGCTGCCAACGTGTGGGAGCATGATCCTTTTCCGTTGGTTCCTGCAACATGAATAGAAAGGAAGTGGGTATGTGGATGACCAAAGTGCTCGTCCAAAGCCTTTGTTGTCTCGAGTCCTTCTTTGTAAGCAGATGCCCCGACGTGTTCGAAGACGGGAGTGCTGTTGAATAGATATTCTACGGTTTCTTGGTAGGTCATAGTTGGGTGATGGGTGTTGGGTGATGGGTGTTGGGTGATGGGTGTTGATGGAATGTGACGAAACGATTTAGCCCCATTAGCCAATGAAGGCTAATGGGGCGTATAATCATTATTTCAATTCTATTTGTAAGCTCATAGCTTATTAAAAACCCGTTTACTTGTCAACTTGTTTACTTGTCAACTCGTCAACTCATTTAACTTGTTTACTCGTCAACTTGTCTAACTCGTCTACTCATTCAACTAAACAGTTTCTTAAAGTTCTCGAAGATAGAGCGTTTGGTGCTGTTGTCACCACGGAAGTTCTCGCTTTGGCGTAATTCTTCAATCATCTTCTTCTCTTCCTTATTCAGTTCCTTTGGAACATAAATACTGATGTGAACCACCAAATCACCAGTACCGCTGCCATAACCTTGTACTGCAGGAAGACCCTTACCACGTAGGCGGAGTGTCTTGCCAGGCTGTGTTCCTGGTTCAATCTTAATCTTCACATTGCTACCATCGATGGTTGGGATGTCAACCTGACCACCTAAAGTTGCTGTTGGGAAGTCGAGTAGGAGGTTATAGATGATGTTCTGTCCGTCACGAATGAAGGTGTCATTGGTTTCCTCCTCGATATATACTTGGATATTACCAGCCACACCATTGTGTCTACCAGCGTTACCCTTGCCCGGAACATTGACCACCATACCCTCAGCTACACCCGCTGGGATGTTAATTTCAACTACTTCCTCGCCCTTTACAACGCCTTCACCATGACAGTGAGTACACTTATTCTTAATGATAGTTCCCTCACCATTACATACATGACAGGTGGTTTGAGTCTGCATCATACCGAAGATACTCTGCTGTGTACGGATTTCAACGCCCGAACCATGACAGTTCTGGCAAGTTTCTGTTCCGCTACCCTCCTCAGCACCAGAGCCGTGACAATGTTCACAAGTTACGTCCTTGCGCACCTTGAACTTCTTGGTAACGCCCGTAGCAACCTCTTGTAATGATAGACGAACCTTTAAGCGAAGGTCTGTTCCGCGGTACTTAGGGGCTTGATGTCCGCCACCTCCGAATCCGCCGAAACCTCCGCCACGTCCACCGAATACATCGCCAAACATAGAGAAGATATCATCCATAGAGAAACCACCAGCTGAACCGAATGGATTACCACCACCAAAGCCACCGCCAGGAGCATCGAAACCGAACTGGTCATACTGTTGGCGTTTCTGTGGATCGTGCAGGACATCGTAAGCTTCGGCAGCCTCTTTGAATTTTGCTTCAGCCTCAGGATCATCTGGATTACGGTCAGGATGATACTTGATAGCAAGTTTTCTGTATGCTTTCTTTATCTCGTCTTCAGAGGCACCTTTACTTACTCCGAGTACCTCATAGTAATCTCTTTTTGCCATCTTACTATTGTCCTACTGCTACCTTTGCGTGACGAATAACCTTATCATTGAGTGTATAGCCTGTCTGTACACAGTCGATAACCTTGCCCTTCTTGTCATCGCCCATGCCAGGAACCATTGCGATTGCCTCATGGTAATCAACATTGAAGTCGGCATTCTCGGTCTCAATCTTATTAACACCGAGTGTTTCCAAGGCCTTCAAAAACTTCTTATAGATAAGTTCAAAGCCTTCTTTAATAGCCTGTGGGTCCTCTGTCTTATCGGCAGTTGCACGCTCAAAGTCGTCAAGGATAGGCAGAATAGCAGCTACAGTCTTCTCACTTCCGTTGAGAATCAGTTCTGACTTCTCCTTCAGTGTACGCTTCTTGTAGTTCTCAAATTCAGCAACCAAACGGATATACTTGTCTTTCCACTGCTCAGCTTCGTTCTGTGCAGCTACCAATGGGTTGAGTTCTTCCTCTGCAGGAGTCTCCTCTCCGTTAGCATCTTCCGCCTGTGTTTCAGTCTCGTTCTGGGTTGTTTCTTCGTTATTCAACTCCAGCTCTTCGCCTTCAATCTTTATATTTTTCTCTTTCTTACTCATAATTTTATTGCACTATTTGTCATGACATACACTTGCAAATAGTATGCCATGTTTTGACAATCTTAGTACATTCCTGCTTTTTGCTCCTTAATCTGCTCATCATGGATATAGTCATCGTAGCTCATCAGCTTGTCGATGGTACCCTTTGGAGTCAACTCAATGATACGATCAGCCACGGTGTTAATAAACTCATGGTCATGTGAACTAAAGAGGATATTACCCTTGAAGCCAATCAGGTTGTTATTGAACGCCTGAATACTCTCCAAGTCAAGGTGGTTAGTAGGCGTATCAAGAATCAAACAGTTGGCATTCTGAAGCTGCATACGTGCAATCATACAACGCATCTTCTCACCTCCAGAGAGTACATTCACCTTCTTTTCAACCTCTTCCTGCTTGAACAACATACGACCCAAGAAGCCCTTCATAGCCACTTCGTTACCTGGTCCGAACTGTGACAACCAGTCAACGAGGTTCAAATCACAATCGAAGAACTCGGTATTATCCAATGGGAGATAAGCCGTAGTGATTGTCACACCCCAATTATATGTACCAGCATCAGGCTCTCGATTACCATTGATAATCTCGAAGAGCGCAGTCATAGCCTTTGAGTTACGAGAGAGGAAGACGACCTTCTGTCCCTTCTCAATATTGAAGTTCACATTATCGAAGAGTACTGTTCCGTCCTCATCAACAGCCTTCAAGTTCTCAACCTCAAGAATCTGGTTACCTGGTTCGCGCTCCATAGAGAAGATGATACCCGGATATTTACGGCTTGATGGACGAATCTCCTCTACGTTCAAACGCTCCAACATCTTCTTACGTGATGTTGTCTGCTTACTCTTAGCCACATTGGCAGAGAATCGGCGGATGAATTCCTCCAACTGTTTCTTCTTCTCCTCAGCCTTCATCTTCTGGTTTTGAGCCTGACGTAAAGCCAACTGTGAACTCTCATACCAGAATGAGTAGTTACCCGCAAAGACTGTTACCTTACCGAAGTCGATATCGATTGTCTGTGTGCTGACAGAGTCAAGGAAGTGACGGTCGTGCGATACAACCAATACAGTCTGATGCTCGTCAATCTCACCGAGGTAGTCCTCTAACCATTCAACGGTTTCAAGGTCAAGGTCATTGGTAGGCTCATCAAGCAACAAGTTCTCAGGCTTACCAAAGAGAGCCTTCGCCAACATCACACGCACCTTCTCAGTATTTGAGAGTTGTGACATCTGCTTCTCATGTAAATCCTCCTTAACGCCGAGGTTCTGAAGAAGCTGTGCAGCATTGCTTTCAGCCTCCCATCCGTTCATCTCAGCAAACTTCAACTCTAAGTCGGCAGCACGATTACCATCCTCTTCTGTCATCTCTGGCTTAGCGTAAAGTTCCTCACGTTCTTTCATGTTCTGCCAAAGAGACTCATGTCCCATGAGGACAGTGTCCATTACTTTATACTCATCATATTTGAAGTGGTCCTGTTCCAGTACTGATAGACGCTCGCCTGGTCCTAACTCTACTGTTCCCTTGTTTGGCTCCAAGTCGCCAGAGATGGCACGGAGTAAGGTTGATTTACCAGCGCCATTAGCACCAATGACTCCGTAAATATTACCTGGTGTAAACTTTAAGTTAACGTCCTTGTATAGAACTCTCTTGCCGAATTGGATAGCAAGGTTTGAAAGTGTAATCATCTTTTTCTAATACCTTATTATATAATAATTTGGCTGCAAAGGTACGATTTTTATTTCAAATGACAAAGAAACAAGTAGATAGATGAGTCTGTTGTTCTTTTGATATAAAACTCCTATTGCTCAAATGGCTATAAATGTTTATTGGTCTTCTCTATAGAATTAACTTATATGCTAAGGTGTTGAAAAAAATGAAAAAGAAAGTGTTGTTTTAATTTAAAATCTTGCGTGATTGAAATTATTTCAGTAATTTTGCAGCCGAAAAATTTCAAATTAATTACTAAAGGATGTAGTTTAAGGATAAACATAATTAAGGACTAACAAAAACCTAATATATAATAAGGTAAAAGAAGCAGTGTGATACTGCATTGAGTTCTTCAATTAGGATAACAGAAACATGATAAAATACCAGTTTTCTATCACCTTAATACGCATACTTTCGAACAAGGGTGTAAATATTGTCATCCTAAATTTATAAATGTATATCATTTAAAATAGTATTCAAAATAGCATTTTATATCATAAGTTATGAAACAGAATAAGATTAAATTGGGATATCAGAAGCCTCAGACAGAGATTATGAGCGTTAACAGTGAGAGTCTTTTGTTAGATGCGTCATACCATAGTCAGCACAATCCAGGCCGTCGTAAGAAAGGCCCTACTGCTAATAATGCAAAAGAAGCACTTGAGTGGTTTGAGGTTGGTGACGAGGCTTTGTCAAGCAATGGACATACTTCATTGTGGGAAGATTAATCAAATGAGAGTTTTAATATAATTAAGTAATTAGTTTAAAAAGACTATATTAATAATGAGAAAACATACTTTTAAGGTGCGCCTGCTATCTTTGGTAGCATTGTGTGGCATCGTAATGGCTTTTACATCTTGTTCTAACGAAGATGTAGCACAGAGCAATGTAGATACAAACACTGAAAACAACAGCAACCTTACTTCATTCGTGACAGGTGCTGCTGAAACTCGTACTTCACTCAATTATGATGATGGAGCTTTCTTCTGGGAGGCAGGTGATCATATCTACGTAAAGGATGATAACGGAACTTGGAACAAGAGTAGCAATGCTCCAACAGAGAAGACAGCCAGCTTTAAGTTCATGGTTCCTGGTAAGTACACAAATAGCACTACTTATAAGGTGTACTACCCTGGCAAGAATGGTCTTAACAACAATGTAACTATCTCCGCTTCACAGACTCAGGCACAGCCTAACAGTACTCTTCATATTGGTGAGGCAGGTGACTGTGGTACAGCAGATGCAACAGGTGGTAACGGCGTATTTAATTTCCGTCTCGACCATCAGGCTGCTATCCTCGTGTTTCAGCCTTTTACAAACAATACAGCAGTAAAGAATTGTCAGCTGACAAAGATTGAAGTGACATCTGACAATGACCTTACTGGTACTTACACACTTAACACAACAACAGGTGAGTTGACAGGTACGGGTAGCGGTAAGACTATTACAATGACAACAAAGGGTAGCGGTTCTTATGCAAATGGTTTCTCTTTGAATACCAGCACAGCAGATGTAAAAACCAATGGTGCCTATGTTGTTATCCGTCCAGGTACACACGCCTTGACCGTTCGTTATTGGATTAAGGACTATGTTACAAACGTTGAGGGTGCAATTACCAAAACATACGATTCGTTCAAATACGAGAAGAACGACTATTATGATATGACTGCCGATATCAATGTAACAGATTACGACGGCAGTAAGTATTATCAATGGGATGCACAGAATAATTTCTGGAATGGTCATGAGTGGAATTCTGCTGACCCTTGGCAGCCTGTGCTTTCATCTGATTATAATTCTAATGTAGCTTCAGGTACTTTCTATAATAATGAACCAGCTAATGGGGCTTATGCAGCTAAGTACTCTTGCAAAACGCTTCCTAATGCAAATGAGATGGCATGGTATATCAAGAATGGCGATCCACGTTGGGACGGAGATGAAATTTGGACAGCTATGGGACACCTGCATAAGGGTGGTATGTGGTTCAGAGAAAAGAAATATATTCCTATGATGTCGGAATCGAGAGCTCCAAGTCCTGTAAATGTTGACATGCGTAGTTATGACCGTCAAATATATGGTACACCAGCTCAGGGTGCACCTACATATAAAAACAGCTATTTCTTCCTTCCTGCTTTAGGATATTATAATTTTGGCATGATAAATGAAATGGGGTCTACGGGATGTTACTGGACATCAACACGTACGCCTGATGATACCAACTGGGCATATCGTATAAAATTTAATAGCAGTAGTATTGACTTAATGACTGATGACTGTTATGCTGGAAATTATGTTATGAACATGAACTAATTAGGCTCTTAACCTACAGCCTAAAGAAGTTTCTTCTTAAAGCTGCAGGTTAAGTAGATATAATCTTGCCAACGCACGTACAGCGTTGAGTTGTCTTCGGACAGTTCAGGGAAGTACGATGTCGTTGGCAAGTTTTGTTTCTTTACCTACTTTGTTTATTTTCTTTACCTCTTGTTTTTCAATTGATGCTTAATTGGTTTCTAAAAGACGCCCAATAGCATGGTAAAAGATGCTCTTTAAGGCTTCAATAGATGCCCTTTTGAAGGCTTAAAGAGCACCTTTTGAAATGCTACTTTGTAGTAACCTGATAAACAGATTGTTGTAAAGATGCTGAAAGGATGAATTTTCCTTTCTTTTAAAGTGAAATAGTCTGTTGGTTTTGTAATGTTTTTTCGAAATCTATTGTGTGCTTTAAGATAAGTTGTTGAGTCTTTTTAATAATGGAATTTACGCAAAACTATCTATGACTTTTCTTCTATGATTTACTATGCGAAACCAATATAGCGTTTATCTAATGCGTGTTTACTCTATGTTGTTATCTCCAAAGTGATAATTTGGCAAGCATGATTTAGGTAGTAACCTTGTAAGAAGTTTTATACGCTTGTGGTATAAGGGAAGTAATCTTGCTTTTGTTTGCATTTTTAGGTAAAATTTCTTACCTTTGTGTTATACATTAAATTTAAAGCTTATGGGCATTATTGCATCACTTATTATTGGAGCCATTGCAGGATGGTTAGGTGGACTTATCTATAAAGGTAGCGGTTTAGGACTTTTTGGGAATATCATTGTTGGTATTCTTGGAAGTGGCGTAGGATCTTGGCTTTTAGGAAGTGTGCTTCATATTTCACTTGGTGACGGGTGGATTGGTTCTATCATCACAGGTGCCATAGGTGCTGTTGTGGTTTTATTCTTATTAAATATTGTGTTTGGAAAGAAAAAATAAGGACACTAAAGTGGGTGTTTTAACCCAAACAAGTCATTAGAACCTAAATATATATTGTTTTATCATTGAGTAGATGTTTGGCTTTGTAGCGCAGGCGTAGCATCAGACTATGACAAGTTATAAAGACAGACAAGAAACTGATAGGAAAATAAAAGATGGTAGGAAACACTACCATAGTTAAATAATATACATATTGTAGTCTAATAGCAGAAATGGGTTTAATGTCAACTTTTTATTTCTAAATCTCTCTATCTAATAAATATAAAGCCCCGAAATGTCATACATTTCGGGGCTTTACTCTTATGTTTTTGCTCTACTATCTCTTTCCGTTAGCAGTCCATATTTTGCCATCTTTAGTGTATAGAATATTCAATGATGAAGCATTGATTCTAATTATTTTTACGCCTTCTTTCAAGTCGATGTTTACTAAAGTGTGGTCACCTTCCTTTTTAAAGGTTACGCCTTTAAGGTCAGGGATTCCATCTGAAAATCTAAAATAGTAGCTACCAGCTGCTTTAATGACGGTTATAGAACCATTATCGGCACTTTTCTTTATTTTATCACCTGAATAAGTGATTCTTCCTTTGTATGTTCCTACAAAGATGTCATTGTCTGCAGGGTCATCTGTCTTACTACAAGAGATTGAAGTAAGAGCTACTATGATTAAACAAATCAAAGTAACTAAACTGAAGATTCTTTTCATAAATAATTTGATTTTAAGGGTTACTAATCAGCTAAGTTATTTCTTAACTTTTTCTTTCAATGATGCTAATTTCTTTTCTAATAGCTTAACAAGGTCTTCAGGTTTATTGTCTGAATCTGATAAAAGATTGTCAACCTTTTCTTCTAAAGTGCCTTTTAACTCCATTGATTTATCACGCATTTTTCTTGTAAGACTATCTATTTGGTCTTTTAGTTTATCAACTTTATCGCCTATAGAATTCTTTTTACATAAGGTTTTATCCTTGTCAAGTACAAAAAGTACACCTATACCTGCAACTGTTCCAGCTGCTACTCCTAATAAAATGCTTCCAATTTTCGACATAGTCGTAGATCTGTTTTAATTAGTTTAAAAATATAATATCGTTGTAAATATAATAAATAAATTTGATATTAGCAATATTGATGCGAGAATTGTGTGGTAGTTTTACAAAGAATAACATTTTTCATGGGCATTGTGATAATATTTTATATATTAATGAAAATCAGTATCAGCGCCTTTTAAAATACAATGTTTACTTGATGGCAATACGATTTTTTAAAAAAAGTCAAGTCTATATAACTATCTTCTACATTCAATTTTAGAGTTTTGTTTATGTATGTAAGTATAAAAAAATACCAAACCCGTGATGGTTTGGTACTTCTTACTTTTGTATTGTACTATTATTATGGTAAAATAATTAATTCAAGGCTGTCAGATTTGACTTTCACTTTCAGCCAGTCATAAAGCTGTTTTCTGTTGTCTTTGGCAAGTGTCTTGTTTGTTTTGACTATAGCCACGATATGATTTTTTATTGAAGCAGAATCAACGAAAGACTCAGATGCTTTTGAAAGTATGATACTCTTTGCTGAGGGGCATACGACTTTAAGTTCTTCTCGCATGTCGTTAGCAAGTACAGGATAATGCGTGTAAGAGTTTAGCTGCTTCTGTAATACATCATTTCTATATGCAAGTTCTTGCCATTCAGCCGTATTTTTTTCTCCTACCATCAACTGACCTTTATTCTTGTGCTGTAGGAGTAATAAGCTATCAGAGTTAGATCCTTGTATCACCTTTAGTGCGTAGCCATCAAGCTGATAATTAGTCATCGCTTTTTGTGCTTTAGCTATCGAATCAGTTGAAATCGGATTGCCCACCGCTACCACATGGAGGGTCTTGGTTTTTAGGTCGTATTGGTGTGAGAGAATGTTTGTTCCGCTATAATTAAGTTCCTTTGTAATGAAATTCTCTATGTTATTTTTAAATACACTTTGCTTAATGATGTTCCATGTCATGTAGCTTGCAGGGATAATTGTGATAATAATAATGCTAACGATGTAATAATTTACTCGTCTCATTTTTTCAAGATTGATAAACTGCTTTCTATGAAAATGCAGAAAGCGTACACCAAGACAGGTTGTAAAAGCAATGAAAACAGTATTGATGAAGTATAGGTAAAATGCCCCAAGGAAGTAGGACGTGTTTTGCACAGCAAGTCCATAGCCTGCTGTACAAAGTGGTGGCATCAATGCTGTAGCAATAGCAACACCAGGTATTACGTTGTTTTTTCCTTTTGTTGACATAGCTAAGAAGCCAGCAGCACCACCAAAAAGAGCTATCAATACGTCATAAAGGGTAGGCGATGTGCGCGCTAAGAGTTCGGATTGAGCATCCGTGATAGGTGAAAGTGTAAAGTAGATTGTTGCAGTAACAACGCTAATGAATGTACTTATCAAATAGTTTTTTATGGACTGTTTGAACAAGTCCAAGTCAGCAATTCCAAGAGCTAATCCCATACCGATGATTGGTCCCATCAGTGGAGAGATGAGCATAGCACCAATAATTACTGCCGTTGAATTGACATTTAAGCCTAAGGATGCAATAAATACGGCAAAGATAAGTATCCAGAGATTAGAACCTTGAAAGTTGATACCATTAGTTATTTGTTTGATAACATATTTTTCGCCGTCTTTGTAAGGTAAGACATTGAAATAACTCTTAATTATCTGCCATAAAGTTTGATTGTTATTTTCCTGCATTTCGTTTTTTTTGCAAAGATACTAAATTTAATGGAAAGTTTCAAGCAGTTTCTTGATTAACTATTAAGGAGTGGGCTGGTGTTTGTGAGCGTACATTCTTTTCGTTTCACATAAAAACAAGATTGGTAAAGATAAGGCTCCGTTGTAGTGCACAGCCGATATGCAATTACGATAGTCCTATATATGAATAGGTGTTCTGATCAACAAAGAGCTAAGAGAATAAAAAAAGAGTACCAAGAAAACTTGATACTCTTTTTATTTATGTTAGATTTTAGTGTGCAAATTACTTGCCACCCTCCATCTTCTTCTTCAAGTCAGCGAGAACACCGAGGTCACCGAGAGATGTACCAGCAGCAACGTTGTTGATAGCAGCTGCATCATTCTTTGGCTTGCTCTGAGCTGCTGGACGCTGGCGACGTGGCTCTTCCTTAACCTCCTCGAATGTACGAGAGTGAGAAAGGATGATACGCTTAGTGTCTTTAACGAACTCAATTACCATGAATGGGAGAACCTCACCAAGCTGTGCCTGTGTGCCGTCCTGCTTAACAAGGTGCTTTGGAGTAGCGAAGCCCTCACCACCCTCGCTGAGAGTGATAACAGCACCCTTGTCCATAGACTCGGTAATCTTACCCTCGTGGATTGAACCTGGAGTGTAGATTGCCTCATACTCATCCCAAGGATTAGACTCGAGCTGCTTGTGACCGAGGCTCAAGCGACGATTCTCCTTGTCGATTTCGAGAACTACAACCTCAATCTCTGCACCCTGTGAAGTGAACTCAGATGGGTGCTTTACCTTCTTAGTCCAAGAGAGGTCGCTGATGTGGATAAGACCGTCAACACCCTCCTCGAGCTCTACGAAGATACCGAAGTTAGTGAAGTTGCGAACCTTTGCAGTGTGCTTAGAGCCTACTGGGTACTTAACCTCGATAGCCTCCCATGGGTCTTCCTTGAGCTGCTTGATACCGAGAGACATCTTACGCTCGTCGCGGTCGAGTGTGAGGATAACTGCCTCAACCTCGTCACCAACCTTCATGAACTCCTGTGCAGAACGCAAGTGCTGGCTCCAGCTCATCTCTGAAACGTGGATCAAGCCCTCTACGCCTGGCTGAATCTCTACGAATGCACCGTAGTCAGCCATAACAACTACCTTACCCTTAACGTGGTCACCAACCTTGAGGTTAGGATCCAAAGAATCCCAAGGGTGCTGAGTGAGCTGCTTGAGACCGAGTGCGATACGCTTCTTCTCCTCATCGAAGTCGAGGATAACAACGTTAATCTTCTGGTCGAGAGCAACAACCTCATGTGGATCGCTTACGCGGCCCCAAGAGAGGTCTGTGATATGTACGAGTCCGTCAACACCACCGAGGTCAACGAATACACCGTAAGATGTGATGTTCTTAACGGTACCCTCGAGGATCTGACCCTTCTCAAGGTGAGAGATAATCTCCTTACGCTGTGCCTCGAGCTCAGCCTCGATGAGTGCCTTGTGTGAAACGACTACGTTACGGAACTCCTGGTTAATCTTAACAACCTTGAACTCCATTGTCTTACCAACGAATACGTCGTAGTCGCGTATAGGATGAACGTCAATCTGGCTGCCAGGAAGGAATGCCTCGATACCGAATACATCAACAATCATACCACCCTTAGTGCGGCTCTTGATGTAACCCTGGATAACCTCGTCGTTCTCCAGTGCCTTGTTGATATTCTCCCAACTCTTCTGGAGGCGAGCCTTCTTGTGAGAAAGAACGAGCTGACCACGCTTGTCCTCCTGGTTCTCAACATAAACCTCAACCTTGTCACCAGCCTTGAGCTCTGGGTTGTAACGGAATTCAGAAGCAGGGATGATACCATCGCTCTTGTAGCCGATGTTAACAACTACTTCCTTCTTGTCAACTGAAATAACAGTACCTTCAACTACCTGGTGCTCCTGGATCTTGTTAAGAGTTTCGTCATAAGCCTTAGTAAGATCGTTCTTACTTGCCTCAGCGTGTGCGCCGTTCTCGAACTCATCCCAGTTGAAGTCAGCTAAAGGCTGTACATTCTGGACGTCTTTGAAATTTGTCATAAAGTGTTTAAAAAATAATTTAATTAATAAAGTTTGACTTTATATTATCTGTAATATGGGCATAGTTCGCCCAAATCGGTTGCAAAGTTACGAATAATATTCTGTATATTAGTGCTTTTGCTTCTGTTTTTTTGTTTTTTTCTTTCTACTTCCAAAAATGTCACTCACTTTGTTGAAGTCTTTCTTCAGAATCAGACCTATACCCTGCGTTGTCAGTGAGTTACGTGTGAAGTAGCGGTCGTTGGTCTGGTTATAGACACGGAAGGCTACGTTGCCGCTTGGGAAGAGGAGGTAACGGATATCGAAGTCGCCTATGAACGATGATTTGTCCTTGGCTACATTGTCTCGATAACCAAACTGTCCGTTGAAGAGCAGACGGTTGTTAAGCATACTTCCTGAGAGCATTCCTTCGTATTCGGCATTGTCGAAACCTTCGTTACCTGTGGCGATGTTGGCACCGAAGTTCCAGTTGTTATCTTTCACAACGTTGGACAATACGGTGTTTATTTGCTGTGAAATCGTACCTGAGAGCAAACTCTGCATAGCAAGTGATGCACGACTTGGCGATTCACTGTTTCGTGCCGTATTGTTATTGTTGCTCTGTGGATAGAAACGTCCAACAGCCAGTAGGTAAAGTACTTGCTGGTTAAGCTCTTGCTCAGAGTTGAGGATAGAGCGTATCATCTGTTGTGCGTCTGGTGAGAGCGTTGGGAGGTCGAGACCGAAAGAAACGGTCGGTGCTCCTGGAGTTCCTTCAATATTCAGCAGACAGTTTACCTTTGTGTTGTTGGCTGTGAAGGATCTACCCAATCCGAGGTCGCCCAAAGGAACAGAGTTGATGATATAACTGGCTTTCAGATTCAATGCGGCATTGAATGGGTCGCCACCGAAGGCAATCGTTGAGCCAGGCTGGAAGATAAATTGTTTCTTGATAATATTCTGAATAGTGAGGTTGTATTGTCCGTAGCCCACGTTGTAGTTTCCAAAGAGATGGAAGGCTCCCTTATTATAATAGGTGGCACGAATCATGCCCGAACCATTCAGTCGGATATTGTCGCCAGTGGCATCATCAAGCAATACTCCAAGCGTAAGATTTGGATTTGTACGTACGAGGAAGTTAATGTGTAGGTCGCTTGGTATATCGCTGAATCTCACTGCGTTTGAAACTTTCTTAGGGGCAGGTCTTGCTGCGAAACTGAGCGTGTCGGCTGCTTCAGGAATCAATACGTCAGTGCTGTCCTTTGGTATGTTAATCCAACGGATAAAGTTGTTTGTACCTGCATCATTGGTAGAAGTAGCATCGTATGTTATATAGGTGTTCTTTTCAGGCTCCATCTCTATGTTCATTGTTGTTGAGCCCGGTTCACCTTTTATATTACATTTACCAGTTCCATATACTACACCCCAGAACGAGTCCTTACCTTGTTTCTTAGGGAAGTTATAAGCCAAGAGGTTTCGTGCGAGGATGTTGATGTCGTAAGTAAGGTGGCTAAGGTTCTTATGATGTAGTCCACCTGTAACGATACCGATATGTCCTTGTGGGTCAGTGATGGTGTCGTTAGCAAAGATAATTTCGTTAGGGATGATTTGAACACGTGCATCACGCATTTTATAGGTAACACCTATTGGCTTTACATATACGCTTCCGTTCACCTGCATGTCACCTTCAAGATTGATGGCGCTAAGTGGTCCGACAACCTTACACCAGCCATTTCCTTGCACTTGAATCTTGTCCATAAAGGATCCACAGAAACTCTTGAGGAAGTAGAGATGGGTGTTATTGGCAAAGATAGGGAGGTTGATGTAGCTTTTCTTTATGTCTACATAGCCGTTGATATCTGTGCGAGAACCTTCTCCAGCATCAGCGTAAGCATCGATATTAATCTTACCTTCCTTATCATTGTAGTTTGCTTCCGCATAGAGGGTACCCATATCACCCTCTTCAAATTGGAAGTCTTGTACCTCAAGTTTCGCTTGCATCTGTGGATGATGGAAGAACGATTTGACAGATGCAGTGCCAGAAGCCGTTCCTCCAAACTTAACACTGTGGAAGTTGACAAGGTTAAGAATATATGGAACGTTGATATCCTTGAATCTTACAAGGATAGAGTCGCTTTGATTTCCAGACGTCTGACCGTTAGCAATGATATGCTGGTCGTGGTTAGATAGTTCAAAGTGGTCGATGCTGAGATTATTCCGATGATAAGAGATATCGGAAGGCTGCACTTGCAACGCAATGGAATCAAAGTTGATTTCTGATGGGTTGAGATGCAAGTGGGTCTCTAAGTCGCCATGACGGCGTGAGAACGAAGCAATACTATTGACGTTTCCAAATACAGGAGAGGTGCCTGGTATGCGGAAGGAAATATCAGAACTTATGGCGTTGTCAGCAATAAGTCCTTGTGCATTGATAATTACATGAGGTCCCTTCTCTCCCTTTCGTTCGGCAGAAATACGGGTCTGTAAACCTTGTGGCTCACTCTTGAGATTCAGTACGAGGTTCTTAATCTGCTGCCCTGAATAGGTCACATCGGGTGCATTGATGTGCAAGTCGATTTCGTTCTGACGTTCATTGACAAGTCCTGCAAGTCTGATGGCGTGTGAAGACACGATGTCAGTCTTCAGCAAACTATTGATAAACTTTGTGTCATGTAGACGTAAAGTGAAAGAGTAGTTTGCCTTTCCTGTAGCGGTATTATAGTGTGGGGTAGGTTGGAAGAGACTTGGTATATAATGTCTTAAGACACGTCTTATCGTTTGTGGGAGTTGGTCATATTCGTATTGTCCTACGAGGTGTATTTCTCCAAAGTCTGTCTTTGCATCAAGTGACTTACCTAAGAGTCCGTTGTTTGTTTGGATACTTAGCTGGTTAAGTGTGATATTCTGACCTTCTCCAGTCATAGCAAAATTACTGATATCAAGGTTTCCTATGACATCATTCAAACTTGCTCCCTGTCCTTTTATCTTAGAAGTAAAGGAGATAGTCCTATTGCCCAAAGCTTCTGTTAGCTGAAGTTTGTGTAAGTTGACGGCATCGGCAGTGATAGAGATGTCGGTAGACAGTTTCCCCTTGTGTTGTATGAAAGCCATAACGTTGGCAGCATTTCCGTCAATGTTCAACTTACCGTTAGGGTCGTTTATCGCTGCTTTACCTGTGAAAATATCGTTCTTATAGGTTCCGTCAAGGTGTATGTTCTTATAGGTATAACCTTTATAATAGAAGGTAGAAACGTCACCCTTTGCAACAATATAAGATAAATCAGTATTTCCTTCCACCTTAATATTAGTGCTTAACTTACCAAAGTCTTTATTGTCAAGTACTTTCGCAAGGTTTAAATCGGTAGTGTTGACGGTTCCTTGGATATTCTTTCCATGAATAACAGTAGCCAATTGAACGTTACCAGCATCTGTGTTCAGCTGTCCCTTTGCGGTATATTTTCCAGCGTTATGGGCAAAGGTACCATTATAGTAGATATTGCCAATGTTACTCAATGGTTTAGGGAGGGGCTTATGAGTAACTTTGCTGATGGATTGAAAGGTGTTTTTGCTAACCTTCAGTGGGCTGAAAGTGAAGTCCCAAATAGGCTTCTTTTGGATGTTTTTCACCCATCCTTTTGCTTTTATTTGGGTTGAAAGAGTTTGATCTGAAATGTTAAGTTGTTTTATTAATGCCGACTGGTTTGTACCCTCTGCATTAATAGTAGCAGTGTAGCTGTTTGTCAGTGACTTTAATTCGGGTAGGATAGGGGAGAAGTCGGAAGGCTTTACTGTGGCTTTGAAGTCCTTGATGGTGTAGCACAAAGTGTTGAAATCCAACTTTTTATTTTTGAACTTGTAAGTTGTAAGTAACTCTTTTAAAGCTATCTTGCTGTTAGTACCATCGAAGATAAAGTCACGCAATGTAGCTTGCTGCTGATCGGCCTTTAAGTCAAAAGCCAACTGCTTCACCTCTAAGCCTGTTGCTTCCTTGAAAGACAATGTTCTGAGGTCAGCCCATACACTCGTATCATCCAACTTGTGAAGGATGATGTAAGACGAGATGTTGTGGAGGTTGATATGATCTAAATTCAGTCGGTTAGGTGTGGTAGGGGCATCCATACAATCATATTTGATGCTACCATGTCGAATAACAAGACTATTGATAGACAAGTGCAACGGAGTGTGACTTGTGGTGTCTTTAGAGGCTAATGAATCCAACGCAAATTGGAAATTTGGTTTGGCATCCTTACTTGTTTTGTACAGTTCTGCTCGTAAACCAAATATCTGTGCAGAGGAGATATTGATTTCTCCTGTACGTAGGAGGTGCCAGATGTCGACTCTTGCTCCAACACGTGATGCCGATAACATCTTCTTGTGACTTTGGTCATAGATGAGAATATCGTCTA
>ERZ772906.433-NODE-433-length-25064-cov-3.033828_pt1 | contig 25064 bp, 26 predicted proteins | sample MGYA00511338_ERZ772906 | MGnify/ENA primary metagenome ERZ772906 (study PRJEB29015, sample SAMEA2738076) | human oral metagenome | biome: human oral; feature: human-associated habitat; material: saliva | place: China | collected 2212 ... | reverse complement strand
CTTTAAATGGTAGACGGTTGAAGATTGAACGTTCGATACCGTTCTCAGCGATGATGTTAATATAACCCATCGTCCGTTTAGGCATGAAGTAAAGCTCACTGTGTTCAAGTAAGTTACGTTTCATTCTGTCGATGTCGGTCTCTAACCAGTTTACAATTAAACGAGGAATCGTTTTGATGTAAGCTAAATCATCTTCATGGTTACTAAAGTGGTAGATCCCATCATAGAAGAAAATATCCACGATACGCAACGTTTGTTTCGGTGATTTCTGTACAGGTTCACCTTTCTCATCAAGTTTCACATCACCTGCACGGTGTTTTAATAAAGGTTGACCTTCTGAGTTATAGATGATATCACCACGTTGGTGTGCGAGTTCAAAGACCATCCTACCATTTTGCATCGTATACTTCGGTAAGCCCGTAGCTGGATCAATAACAGGCACATCCGCATTGTAAGTTAACGGGATATCTTCTTCGTATTCTTCGAACTCAATCGTACTTAAAGTAGTACGGGTATTATGCCATAAGTTCTTTAAGTTATCACCAAAGCGAATGCCGATCTCATTCTCTGCAATAACCGTATAAGTACGATCACGTTCTAGTAAGAAGGTACCAGCACGATGGTTGATTTCGATATCATCGTCTACACCTTTCGGATAATCATACGCACCCATGATCACACGGAAGTCTTGTTTTAATTGACAAGGCAATACACGTTTCTCACGGGTTAAGATATTAAAGTTATTTAACATCAACTGATGATTGCTATTGAAGTCGAATGTGGTTTTGACGTGGAATTCAAATACTGGGTTCTTATCTTCATTACCGACCCATTCCCCATTTAAATAAGCATAATCAATTTGCTCTGGTGGAATGTAAGCTAATTGCATGAACAAGTTTTCTGGATCGAGTTGTTTCAACTCTTTATTACTGCGAGTCACAATACGAATCGTATAACCGTGTTCACGGTAATGCACAGTAATCTTATCTACCGCCATTAACAGATCAGTTTTGTTATTACTTTGAATAAATGACTGACTAATATAAGTCGGGTCCATCATGTAATAAGGTCTGACTTCAAATGAAGTACGGCTTGCATCAAAACAATAATGGAACGGGGTTTTGATATACTCTAACGTATTGATGCGCTGGATATAACTATCGATCGTACCTTCACTACTTAGTGTTGGGATTTCACTGTTATAAAGTAGCGTGGTTACCCCACCAACTGTTTTAAAGAGTGCATCAGGTAATAATGTTAAGCGATCGCCATGGCTATTAACGAAGTCGTGTTTTTCAAGATCGATCATCTTAAATGGAACCGATTCGATCGAACAACCTACCCCACGTTTAAAATCACCATCTGGACTTGGTTCAATTTCACGAGTTGCTTGGAAGATACGGTTAGTTAAGTGGTCAACATCAGTTACGATGTTATACCCTAAGATTTCACCGTTAACACGTAAGTTAGCATGAGTGATGGTTTCACCTTCATAACGACCTGCATTAATTACCCAACGTTTCATGGTGGCAAAATCGACCGCATCACGACCACCTGCTGTATCACTAATTGCATAGCAGACCGTATCCATATGCTCAAGTGGTGCGACGTAGAAACTTTCTCTCGCTGTATAGTCATCGCTATTGTAATCTACCCCAACGCCATTTTGCTGACTTAAGTGTTCCGTATTAATACGCACTTCACCTAATGAGGTATAAAGTTCCACTTTAACTTGAGCCTGTTTAATTTGCTCAGAGGTATAATAGATAAGTGGTAAGTGAACTCTTAAGTTATTATCATCTAAAACCGATAATACTGCTGTTGGTGTAGTTGGATCATAAACCAGATTACTCATCGTGGTTTTGAGCTCAGTTTCACTCCCATCTTCTTTAACCAGATAAACACGCGCTTTAACGAATTTATGCGCAAATGGAATAATTTGGTTAAATGGTTCGGCTAAGTGAGTTAAACCAAACTTGTGATAAGTTAACGTTACCTGTAATACTGGTACTTCAATCATCAACCATTCTTCATGGGTATCTTCTGGATTAATAGCCGTATCTTTACGGTACCAGTAGTTTAAGATGTTAGAGTTGATCGTTTCAAGATGATCTAAGCGATCTGTATTATATACCACTTGAATCGCATCGAAATCATTCACACGAATTTCAATCGGGTGCAATGTTGTAAAGTCAGTTCCGTCAACCTGTAGTAATGTACCACGTGGGATCATGATTTTACGGATACCATCAATATCACTTTTCTCTGCTAATTTTAGGATATCGACAACACGATAACCTAAAACAAACTTAGCTCTGGTTGGTACAGTATACATCCCTTCATATAAAGTCAAACTCATATGCGGATATAAATCTTCCATACGAGTCGCTAATATCGGATAGTGTTTTTTGTCTGCAGCTTTAAAGTAACGGAAGTTATTGGCTGCAAGTGTTGAGCTAAACTCCATTAATAAAGTCGCTGGATTTGACGCATCAACGAAATCCAACTGTCCTTCCGTTTCATCAGAAAGATAATCAAGCCCTGCTTTGATCATTAAAGCAGGATTACGTTTTGCGTTTTCTAAAGTTACCGCCCATTTTTGGCGATTGAGAAGATACGCATCAGAAATGTTATCTTCTAACTTTTCGTAATTTGTACTCATTTGTTATTTGTTTCCTATCTCTTACGGGTGTCGCCATAATAATCACGTACATCACGAAGCAACTGTTCGGATGGATTATCGAGATCTTCGTTCTTGAAGCTGATATCCGTAACGTATTTAATGAAATCTTCACGTCTTACCCACCACTCCATTTCTTTTGTATAGAGATTAATTAAAGGATAAGCACGGTAGTTTGCTTTCAGTTTTTCATTTGGTAATAACTTCACGTAAGGTGCATTCGCAGTATTGTTATTTCCTTTATTAGCAAAAGGAATATTATCGATTAAATCATCAGTAATGTTTTTGAAGTTACCATTACTTACACCGTATTCATTATAAAGACGAAGTGATGGATTAAATTTACCCACTACACGGTTGAATTCATATAACGTGATGATGTCATTATAATCCGCGTAAGCTGATTTAAAACTGATGTTTAATTGATCGATACCTGGATTAACCGTAGAAGAGTAATCGTAATCGAAGATCTTACCAAACGGGGTATTCATTGGTGCACTTGCACCTGTTGCTGCCCAGTGTACAATATACTGACGATTTGAATCTAATACAAAATCATAGATACGTGTATTATAATCCAATCTTCGCCATGCGATAAACTCCGGATAAGGATCAATTGAATTACGAAGTTCACTCATGTACATCTGCCATAATAGGAAGATGAGAAGTGTGGTATCCCCTTCTGTATTTCTAAATGTTGCATCGATATCAAAGACTTCATTGATCTCAGCGATCCCATCGTACATGAACCATTGTTCATTTCTTATCCCACGGTCAGAAATAAATGCATCACCACGCATATCCGGCCAACCACTTAAACTCATTAAGTTATTGGTTAAGATATTAATGAAGGCACTATTGCTATCTACCAGTGGAGAAGCAAATGTATGCAAGTCTTTTTCCATGTAAGTGCCGTTTGCATTTTTTACTGCAAATCGACTGTAGTTACTCCATGGATCAAGATAAGCTCTTGATATGCCTAATGTACTATTTGGTGCACAATCCCGCCACGGAAAGAATCGTCTATTCTTACTGAGATTACCATATGTTAAATTAAGTAAAGGCCGAGTAAAGAACACCATTCCTGTCGTTTGTCGATTTGGGATGACAAGTTGTTGGCTCTGCCCACTTAAATTTAACCCATAGGTCAAATCACGGTTAGCAGCAGAACGCGTACCTCGACCTGATATCCTTGCGATATCATCGATACTTCGAACGATGTTAATCTTTTCATCGTTCCCATTTTTGTTGTTTGCCATAAATGTGATATCCTATTTTTACCAACACGTTTTAAAAACGTTATTAGCTAATAATATTTTTAACTGAGGAAATAAGTTATACTTAACTTTATCCTGCATTATTCTAAGATAAATGGAAATATAAAATTTTTTCATGTGTCTAACTTCTTAATATTGATAATCTACGTAGACATGAGAAGTGAATATAATAATGAAGATGAAATAAGAGTGACTTATCCTTCTTTAGAGAAAAAGAACAATAAGAAGTAAGGAAAAGAAGATGAGTAAAGATGGTGTTAAAACACTGTTTAATGTTGCAGCACTTGCAACAAATGTGCTCTCAGAACGAGGAGAGGGTTCATTAATTGAATTCGCAAGCTCCACGCAAAATATCATCTTAGTTACGGTAGAAGACACATTGACACATCATGCCGTGACCCCTGAGATTTTGAAGTTCTGCACGAACATCTACATCGGCTATTACTTACAGGCTGTGGCATTACTTAACACGATTGGTGATGTTTCAGTTCGTCAAGTATTAGATCGCTTAAATACCAATCGCAGTATCAGCTCAAATGCGAAAGATACTGTAGAATGGATCGCACAAGAATCATTCTTAGACTACCCTAAATTTGACTTTACTAAGAAAGTGATTTCACTTGAAGCATTCGGTGATATCGTCAGCAAAGTAAAAGGTAAAGTCGTAGACAACGTTAAAACCATGGATGATGGCACCCCGATGAAAACTGATGATAAAGTTAAAAATGGTGGTCAGTCTGCAGAAAACGGTAGCGCAGGTGAATGGATGGCAGATGCCCCAACCCTTGCTCAAGGTAAAATCTTTGATGTGAAAATCCAAAACGGTGGTGCGACTGCATCTATCCCAGTCACCGTTCGTTTAAACCCAGTTGCCGTTAACCGTGAAATGTTGAAATCAATGTACGCACGTGCCAACCAAAACAATAGTTTCTGGAACCGTATCCGTCGTTGGAAAGATGGCGAGTTAGAAACTTTATCAGATATGATCTTCTGCAATGACATCATCGCTGATCATGCTCGTCTGATTAAACAAGACAAACTTAAACTCACCGAACAGCTTGAGAAGAAACGTCGTGCGAATAAAATCTCCACTTTATTAACACAAAAAACGTCTCTCGCTACTGCTTCAACTATCTCTATTATCAGTAAAGCAAGTCTTCCTGAGATTGAGTTAGCAGTTGGCGGTCGCATTAGTGATTTCAAAGTACGTGAAGATATCTTCGCAAGAAGTGGTCTTATCATGTTACTGGTTGTGGATGACATGTATGAAACTGTGACTATTTATTACCGTGGTCAAAACCGTGGTATGGAATTAACATTCGGTGAATGTAAATCCGTTTCAAAAGGTAATGGTCCAAACGTCATGGAAATCTTACGTGCTTTCCAAGCTGGTCAAACCCCAAATATTTAATATATAAATAAGAGGATAAAAGAAATAAGATGAAACTATTACCTGGTTCTCCTCTTTCGTTCTTTGTTCGCACCTTTTTACCATCTTTCAGTAAATCAACTGTTTCTCAACAAATTGATGTATTGAAAAATGAATTAGCGACAAAGACCCTTCCTGTTTATGCATCTCTTATAGATGAGTCAGCAGGATTTACAAAACCAAATCCATTTATGAGTAAATGGAATAAGGCATATAACGACAAAGTAATGTCTTCTCGTACTATCAATTTCAAAAACCGTCAATTCACGGTGAAATCTGATAACATGATTTTGGTTGTATACAACGTCTTAAATCAATTAGGACAACGATTAAACTACCTTGAGTCATTGATCGATAAATCATTCGGTGATGATATTATTGGTAGTGCACTTTCATATCAACAAGCTAACTTATTGCGTCTCGTTGAAATGAGTGAGTTCTTCCTTATTTATGCACGTCGTTTAGCGATCTATATCGTATCAAATGAATACGAAGAGATCGAGAAAAATCCATCTACTGAAAAACCTTTTACTAAAGGTGATATCAAATGGTTGGAAATGAACATGCAAGCCTTCTTAGGTATCTTAGGTATTTATAGTGTGGATGAAGAAAACTTTATCCGTGCAGTAAAACAAATCCCAGATATCCAAGTACCGGAAAATAAAGAAGAATTAGATTTGATCCAAAAAGTACACGGTGATAAACTAGATGGTTTAGGTCTTGGTTTCGTACCGTATGTTTTAAACCCAATCTACCATGTTCGTATGAAAATTGTAGAGTGGAGACACAATCGCATCGAAGCAGCAAAACAAGAACGTGAATTGTTGGAATTGCGTATTCAGCAGTACATCATGAAACGTAACGGTGCTGACAATGCGAAAATGGATCAGGTCATTAACAATGCTCAAGAGTCACTTAAGAAACTAAATAAGAAAATTGCCGATATGGAAGCCAGTTATTCTGCCGATTATGGTGCGTAGAGTAATTTGGTTTTTGGTAATCTTTTATGTCGTTATTTCTGATGTGATGAAATAATGAGCAATTCATACAACGGTAATGTTAGTACCCCTTTATTGATATGAAACATCTTAATCGGGTTGTCGAAATAAAAAGAGGCTAAATAGCAAATATATGAAACCAACTTTTACTTCAGCACGAGGCTTTCGTTTCTATACTAAGGACGATAACGCAGGTGCTTCATATCACTATGGTTTATTACGTCGTTACTTCGATCAAGAAATCCGTCAGGAAATTCGTAACAAAGATCGACTAGACATCCTCCGTCACATCCAAGACTTAGTATCATCTTCACAACCCCAAGCAGATGAATCACTAGATACTTGGTTCCGTGACATGTTAAAAGAACACGAGCATCGTGATGGTCACTTACGTTTCCTTCATGATACGTTAAGTTTTATTTCTACGGGTCGCCGCAGACTCCCAGCAGCAGGTTATAAAGCTTTAGTGGAATTTAACAGTGGAATTGACGATGTAGCTAAACCAAGAAACGTATCAATTGGTAATAGCCAATATGATGCATACCTCCGTAAACTATCCGATGAATGTATCGAGATCTTAGTTAATCATGAAAGTGATCTATTACAATCTTGGTTACAACATGAAGATGGCTTTATGGATTTACTGAATACTTTTATCTTTTTACTGGAAGAACCCGCGAATCGATAGGAGTATGATTAGCTAATCTTACTCAATTAATCCCGATGGAGTAATAGTACTGTTACTGCATCACGAATTAAGAGGAAATTTTATTATGAGTCGTAAATTACGATTCGTGCAACAAGTGGTAAATAAGGTAGTATCGATGGAAGGCGTCGATGATACCGCAGAAAACGTACAAACAGAAGAAGTACGTCAATCCGCTGATGCAACGATTGAAGTCCGTCAATTGAAGCTCGAAAATGAGGCACAAGTACGTATCTCTAGTCTTGAACAAGACCTAGTTGAAATTGAAGGTTTACATGAAGCAACTGATGAGTTAGAAGCCGCTCAAGAAGAAGTCGGTGATCTTATCGTTGCAACTGAAAGCTACCTTGAACGTGGCGGCTTAACGAAAGATGCAGCATTCTTTGCTAACATCGCACTTAAAAATGCAACCAAACGTGTATTCTTAGATGCAGCAATGCCATCCATGGAATCTTTTGCGGGTAGCTCTGCTGACCGTATGGATATGACCGTTGTTTCTTTAGAAGGTTTTAAAGAGACAGCTCAAAAAATCTGGAAGGCAATCACTGAAACTATTAAAGCTGTTTTAGCTAAAGTTGCAGCTTGGTTCAAGAAAGCAAAAGAAGATGATGCTAAAGCTGCAGAAGCTGTTAAAGAAGTTATCGAAACTGTTAAAGAAAAAGGCCTTGAAGAAATTGCGCCAGTTAGCGTATCTAACGAAGCAGCTGATGATGCGTCAAGTGAAGCATTATTGTGGGTTGCGGCTGGTCTATTAGACGGTAAAGGTAAATGGGTTGAATCTGGTAAAGAAGTATCATTCAAAGCTGATGATGTTTTAGAATCAACTATTGCTCACACCACTGGTATGGCTGAAGTTCAAACTGCAGGTGTTAAATTAGCTGTTCTTGATGGCAAAATCGAAGATCTTGCTAAAGGCGTAGCTGAAGCAGCTGGTAAAATCGGCCAATACTACGAAACTGTATCCGAAGGTAACGGCCATTCAATCGTTCCTGTACTTGGCGGTGTTGGTTTAGTAATGACGTCTGAAGTAACTGGTGAAGGTGCAGCAACTCAAGTTAAGGCTAAAGTTGCAAACGATAAGTTCGATGCACTCGAAGTAACCAGTGATGTGAAATTAAGCAAAGCTGATTTCCTAAAACGTGCTGAAACACTTTATGAAATCCTAACTAAACATGTGCCGGCAGCTAAAGAAGCTGATGAGAAAGCAATCAAAGAACTTAACGCTTTCGCAGATTTATCTGCAGAAGAAGTAATCAAACGTACAAATGCTGCGTTCGGTCAAGAAGTTCTTGTTGACTCACCTGAAGCACAAGCATCTATCGCAAATGCTCAAAAAATCACTCGCGAAGGCGCTGGTTTGATTACATCCCCAGCAGTCTTACGTTTATACGTAAGTATCAGCAAAGTAGCTCAACGCTATTTATCTGTTGGTCGTAAATTCGTTAAATAATCTATAGGTGCTTACTTCATATAAAAGCACCTATTTAATACAATCACAATTCCATATTAAGGTATATTTATAATGGCACGTACTGTTGGTATTTGGGTTAATCAACCTAAGAAAACCCTAGCATTATCATTAGAAAATGCAATCGAAAACGCACCAGAAGGTTTTATCGAAGACCAAGAAACTGGTGAATTAGTTGACTACAGCGAAGAGTTCGCGGCGTTAGTATTAGAATCAGCAGAAATCGTTGAAGATACTGAAACTGTAGCTGAAACTACTGATGCAATCGACAACGGTGAAGTTGTTGCTGAAATCGGTGACGCTATCGAACAACGCGGTGAAGCAACTCCAGAAGAAGCGGCTTTAGTACAAGCTGGTGTAGCAAACACTTTAGATGCAACTGATGCACCTGAAGAAGTCATTGAAGAAGTAACTGAACAAGTTGCAACTGAATCTGCAAATGGTCCAGTAATCTCAATGGAAGGTTTTAAAGAAACTTTAAAACGCATGTGGGAAGGTTTAAAAGCTTTCGTTGCTGACTTATTAGCTCGCATCGCTTCTAACTGGAAACGTTTCTTCAACACTACAGCTGGTATCGTTAAAGATGCGACTAAATTGGCTGAAAAATTAAAAGATCGTAAAGATGGTGAAAACGCACAAATTAAATGGGCTTCATCTTTCGCTCTATTAGCAATCGATGGTAAAAAATTCGATGCACAAGAAGCAGTTAAAGCATTCGGTAAATTAGAAGCAATCGCTAAAGGTGCCGGTAAAGGTTTAACTCCAGCTATCGAATCTATCAAAGGCGGCGCTACTCAAGTTCTTACCAAAAATGGTGAAGATTTAGGTAAAGCAGTAGCTGGTATCCTATCAACTATCGTTGAAAAATCTGGTGCTAAATCTGAATTAGCTGATGGCGTATTCGGTAAAGTATACAAAGGCGGCGTAGCTAAATTCCCATTCGGTGATTTCGCACTTGCTTATGGTTACAATGCAACTTTAGACCAAGAAGGTGATGAAGCAGCATTAATCAATAGCTTCCGCGTAGCTTCTACTAAAGCGCATAAAGATTTTGACGCTAAACCTGAGAAAGCTGAATTTGCTGCCTTAACTAAAGCACAAATCGAGGACTTAGTGAAAGAAATTAAATCTGTAGCTAACGCTTTAGATAAATTCTATAACACTGATTCTAAGAAAGCTCACGCTGACATCGATGCATTGCGCAAAGAGTTAGATAAACACTTTGAAAATGCTGGTGAAGAAGTTTCTGCAGAACAAAAACACGCTTATAAAGTAGCTCAACGTTTATACAACTTACCAGTTCAATTATTACGTGGTGAAGTTGAATTATCTATCTACGTGATTCGTGTATTAAAAGCATTTATCACTTTAGGTAACGTATCTGCAGCTCAATTAGTTGCTGATAAATAATCGTCAAGTTTACTTTACGATAAGTTAAGCAGTATAGCAAGAGGGTAGGCTTCGGTCTACCCTCTGCTTATGTCCGTCTTATTGATTTTACAAGTGTATATTATCTTTATGAAGCTAGCAAATCAAATGTTGTACGCAAGATAATTGGTGTCTTCGTATAATGAAGTTAGTTTTTAATTTAACATCAACTTAAATGATTTTCTAAAGGAGGGAATCATGATAAAACAATTTTTAGAATTAATCGCAAGGTTAATAGGGAAGACCAAACCTACCACTGGGGTAGTTGCGAAGAAGAAAGCGAATTATGATCATGTTCTTATTGTAAAAGATGATTATACGACGATGCAGTCTGATAGCATCTGCACGTATATGATCAGTAGTCTAACTGGTCGCACACACACCAAAACTTGTAAGATCAGCAACAGTACGAGATTTGTACTGAGATGGTTAAACGAAGAGGGTGGGATAGATGAGGTTATCCAATATTGTAATGAAACGGGAAGCGATCCGTCTACTGTGATCACTTACATGGTAGATGTAGGCTGTTGGTATCATACCGATATCTTAAACCTCGATCCTAACTATCGTCACAATTCACTTGTCTTATCCTATATGGCATGGTATACGAAACAATCAAAAGGTGCAAAACTTAAGATTGAGAAATGGCCAAATAATAACATGGTCATCATAGTGAGAAATGTTTACGGGGATCGACATCTCGAGTCAATCACAAGTGGTAACCTCATCACCCAACAGCTCAAAGAGAGAATCAAGCGAGTCAATGAGTTATTCAAAGATAAGATCATCGATGACATCAGTATCAATGGTGAACAGCATGGTTATTTTGGTTTGAACCAAATTGCGGAGTGTATCCTAACGTCATTATACGCTAAAGAGTTTGATATCGTAGGAGATAACATCGTACTGGATAACGATAATAGCATCCAACTTGTTTTGAGTGAGGAGAAGAAAGATGATCAAGCAACTCATTAGATCCGTTAAAGATCTTATCGATGGTAAACGTCGCTATAGTCTTCAGTTATTACCAACTGATCTCGATTACACATCAACCGTGGGTGAACAGTTAACGGAAGCAAAGCTTATTGATCATGCCTCAGGGACGAGTGATATGATCCGTATTAAACTGACCGATCATAATCGTTTCGTATTAAGATGGATTAGCGCAACAAGACAGATGAAGAATATCGGTGAGTATTGTACAGCGCACCATATCTCGCCATATACGCTACTTAATGATATCTTTAGTCCTAAGTCGTATTATCGTAAATGGAACGCACCTGAGCTTTATGAAAGCTTTAACAAGTGGTTTATGAACCTTGGTGGGTGTAAACGTGGTATCCGTGTGGATTATGTTGAAGAAGAGCAGTTTATTGTGGTGCAGGTATGCAATCCATATGGTAATCGTTATATGGTCGCTATCGATGCACAACCATTACCCGAATCTTCAATGGAAACAGCGGATAAGTTATCTCGTTCACTGATGCACTCTGAAAAGGTGGGTCATATTGCGATCAATAACGATAAGAGCTACTGTTCACTTGAAGATATTGCACTTCGAATTAAACGTCTTATTGAATTGGGTGTTGAAGTCATTGATCTAGGTAAAAATGATATCATTACACTTGCTTCAAGTGATGGGACGATGATCATCAATAAACATTATACCCCATAGGGAGGAAACATGATAGAATTGCTTACGAACTTAATTAAGAAAGCATTAAGCTCAGGAAAACGAGAATACGATTATTCTCTTTATGCAAATAGTGACTATTTTACAGTACAACACGGTACCGTAAATAGTTATACGCTAATCAGTCCAACACGTGGTTCTCATCAAGGTAATTATCGCGCAACTGATTGGTCAAGATGGATGATGCACTGGCTTGCAACATCAGGTGGTATGCAAGTGGTTAATGATTACTGTACACGCACCAATCAAGATCCACGTAAAGTCGTACCAGCTACTCTAAATCGATCGGGTGCCATTTATATGGGCAGCGATAATAAGTATCGTCAGATCACGAGTGTATTCTTAGGTTGGCATTTAGCGCAGTTTAATAAATATGCCATTTATATCGATACATCAGATGAGAATGTTGTTTCGTTTAAACTAACTAATCTAATCGGGGATACGGTTACCACAACAATCAGCAAGGTAAGGGTACCACCAGAGGCGATGTTAAACCTCAATAAACTCATCGCTTATCTTGATGGTTATAAAATCCATGATATTAGCTTCCCGAAATCGGCTAAGTTTAGCTATCATTCGCTTGAGGAAATTGTCTCCGTATTATCCAAATCATTTTATAGTGAGGATACGCAAGTCATCAAAGACCACCAACAAGAACTTATCTTCGTTGGTGATAAACTAGCCCTAATCGTTGAACCGAATAAGGTTTAATCTTAACTTAACTGACGATCATAGGTAACAACCTGATAGGCGGGTTGATCTATGGTTGATTAATTTTCTATTGGAGAAAACAAAATGAAACTAATAAATAAAATCAAATCTTATTTCAAAGCGAAATCTATCGAGTGGGGTATCACTGAACCAAGTTGTGCACTTGATATCATTGGTAATGAAGTTACTAATCATGTAACATCCAACAGTAGTCAAACAACTGGATACCTCACCCTACGTGATCCTCGAACAGGCCTAGAAGCAAAGTTGCTCTATGCATGCACTGAGTATAACCGAATCATGGTAGAATGGTTGATGGGTAAAGCTGGTGGAATTGATATCGTCAACGAAGTAGCTGAACGTGAACACGTTACGGCATATACGATCATTGATTGTTTACTTAACCGTTATGGATCAGGGGAATATCGTGGTATCGAAGCGCAATTCACTGATTGGTTTAATCGTCAAACGGTTACCTATGATATCGTTGCTGGTTTTACAGGTAAATCAGGTACTCATCTTGATATCACTGTTCGCACTAAATTTGTTAGTGAAGGGATTAAGGAAATCACCGGTGAAAGAAGTTTAACAGTCGTACCGCGCAGTATCGTTCGTGCTTCATTCTTAGTAGATGAATTAAATGGTAAAACATTTACGATCTATGAACCATCCGTTACTGTGACGAGTGCAGCACTTGCTGGTGCATTGATGCGTTGGGTAAACGAAACAACTGTTGATCTTGCTTATCAATTAAACCAAGATCACAAGTACTATAATCTCCGTAACAAGTTCGAGATTTATAAATCGAATAATAAAGTAGGTCGTTATGCTAAGAATGAGGAGGTAAAAGATGGAGCTACTAAGTAACGGTCTTGTTATCTTGTTTGTTATAACAGCGATCATTTCAGCATTTGGTGTGGTTGTATTGGACACCAACCAAACATTCCTAATTGGACGATATATCAAGTATCGCCAAGCATTAATCAAAATATTTAACGGGGTTTTCGGTATCTCATTATTCATTGCGTTTATTATCACAATGGTAACGGTAACTGTAAGACCATTTGGGGGCTAACATGACCAAACGAAACCGAATACTAAAATTAGTGGAAGATCCAGTTGAGCATATCCCGTATCAAGCACCGATTGTTTCACTTCGTCTTTATATCAACGATGAAGATCTACAATCAGCGATCACATTGAACTATAATCACATTAAGAACCAGCTTACTGCGTTTGATTCATTAACACAATGGCCGTTATTCTCAATTGATTTAATTCCAACTTCATCTATTCCACTTGGTCAAATAACGAAACAACGTATCGACTACTTATTTGGCCATGAGGTGAAAAATGAAAGATTAGTCAATCGATTGATTGTGGGATTAACTGAGTTTAATGAAGTGGTTGCAGGGGCAGCAAATCAGGATGATGTCTTCTTGATGCTTCGTGATTACTATAAATTCAAAACGACGATCATTCCGCGTTCTAAAAGATGGGATACAGTATTTCGTATTGGGATGAGTGGTTTCTACTCTGCGTTGTTCTATAATCCAACGAAACCAGAGAAAAGAAATACAGGTGGACGTGAAGCGAAGTTCAGTATCAACATTGGTGTGAATTTCAGTATCGTGTTCTACCATGACTTCTTTAAACCTTATCCATTGCTTTATATCGTGGATCGTAATACAAAAGAAGCCTATACTGCTCATTTAGGGATAACAGGTTTCTTGCGCCGTCACCTAATCAAAAGTGAAAAACCTATCACACTTGAGTTACGTGATGCGGTATTAAACGGTGCAGGTGTTAATAAGATTAATGAGATCTTTTCCAGAATGGTTGGATCAGATCTTAAATAGAGGTATTTTATATGGGATTTATTCATCCAAATTTGGATATTATTAGCGGTGGGATTGCCTTTCTCATCGTAGTGATTATTGCAGGACTGATTGCCCGTAAAGCAAATCAGGAAGACATGCCGATAACTGAGTACATCATGGATGAGGTTGCACCTGTGGTAGCGACAATCCTTGCTGCTGCGGCACTTATCATGATTATTGCTATTATCGTTCGTCACGTACTAGCATACTTCTTTGGAATGGAAGAGATGTAAAATGGACAAATTAATTTTATCACCATACACAATGGAAATGATGCCTTATCGTCCTCGTTATTTATCACCTGTTTTAAGCTTCATCTACAAAAGTGATGGTAAAGATGGTTGGGGTATTGACTATGATCACAGTACTGACCTACTTTCAATGTCGATGCCTTTCGATATAGGTGGGTTTGTTGCGATTAGTCGTGTTGCAGAAAATATCCAAAACTTCATTGAAGAGTCTTGGGTCATGAGTGTGTTAAATCGTCTCAATATCACAGACGAAAAACCAATCACGATAGTTAAAGAAATTCTTGCACATGTTTATGCAATCGCAAAAGAATCTTTAAATAGAGATGATGTCTATTATTATCTTTGCAAGTACGCTGAGTTAGAACCTACTCATAATCCAGTAACAATAGACTGGCCGCATAAACTTCGTGAAAGTCTTGACCAGATGTACCTCATGCTTAGCCGACTACCACATGGTGTCGCAATTCGGGATAAGGGTCGTATGGGTGCTATGCTTGCAACAATCAATAATAATTATCGCTGTCTATTATACACTGAAGAGAGTAGACCTTACCCACAGCTCTACGTCGTTGATCTTGCAACAAGAGAACCGTTTATCCTTCGTATCTCTCAGCAGGGATTCATTCGCAGTAAACGTATTCGTCGTATGAATGAAATCAAACGTCAGCTCGTTGATGTGGTGGTTGGAATGGGTGATATCGAAAGAATCAATACTATCATGGCTAAAACTGTGGCGAGCGATTTTAGATAATAGGAGTTGTAAATGTCAACAGAAAAACAGATTAGAGAAGCTGACCTTGCTTATTGGAATTGGTTACGGGAAGATTATCACTTCACGCTTAATTGGGGTTGTAGTGAAAATCTCACCATTCTTGATAGTACGGGAAAACCTGTTGCCACTGCGATAGTAAATGAATTGAGAACACCTGCACAACAATTGCGTAAAGGTTACATCAGTCACTTTATCATTGGTAACAAGATTAAGTTCACTATTGTCAATAAGATTGTTCAACCTGAGTACTTTGCTGAAGTGATTCAAGACTTCGTATCAGGTAAAGAACCACAGTTATTCTATACGGCTGAGATGACACTAAACAATGACCCATTTCATTGGTTAGCGGATTTTCACGAATATCGTAAAGGATACAAGTAGGTCATATTTTACTTATAGGAGGGTAAATAATGGCAGAAGTGAAATATAACGAGGGGGTAGATCTTACCCCTCAGTTAATGATTAAAGTGTTACGTCTATTGGGGATTCGTAGGATGCACTATGACCCCAGTACTAATCACTTTAAACTAACCTACTGTCATTTCGATGATAAGTTAGAATGGGAAGTAAGAGAAGTGGATGTTTACCTGCATATGCAAGAGCACGTTTTTAATAAAACGTTCCGTTGTGAGTTATTGGAGCTCTCATGGCAACAAAAACAAGCTTTGCTCATTGCAAGAGATATCTACTTCAGTACGAAAGATGAAGCGACCTATGATAGTAATTCATTTTGTGCAATTATCATCACTCGTCTAATCGAGCAGATTGTCAAAGAGAACTACTATGATAAGGACAAAGGTGTCTGGGTTATTGCGGTAAGACGAAATATCTATTGGTATCTTAATATGGATGACTTAGATAAATCATTGCTTTATTGTCGTAATTATTTCTATCATAAAACACCAGCGAATTTGTTTGAGAAGTATAAGAAACTTGATGACTGGTATGCGCTTGAGCTAGCAAACCCTTTTGTCAAAGGGATGGCACAGGCACTTAAAGAAGGTATCATGATGGGTGGGTTAGACCATACCACCTTTGGTGACAGATTAAATAGACATTTAAACTACTTGGAGGTTTAACAATGAATGAATCAAATACTATTAGCACTCTTTTAGCGAGTGGAAATCCAGTTCAAGTGAAGGTAGGTGATAAACTTGATCTGATGGGTGGAGGTACCGCAACTGTAACCCGCATCAACCCAACTATTACCGGTGGGTGGGCATTTGAAGCAAAACTAGGTGATGAGCACTATAGATGGAATGCTGCAGGTCATTGCCTCGGTTATGAGCGATATTACGCGATGTGTATCAATAAAGTTATTTCCTCTGAAGAAAAACTCCCTGAGTCTACAGGCGAACTTAAGTATCGTATTGATACTCAGGCACCTGATATGCCTCACCTGCGTGTAATAAGACGTGATGGCTTAAATGAGTCCCATGTTGATTTAGCAGCTGGTCGTGTTGTGAGATTAAAGAACGGTAACCTTTCTGTTATTAAAGCTATCTCAGACCACAATGAGCAAGCTATCTACGGGTATTCACCAAACACTCACATTCAACCTGTTTGGGATTGTAACCTGAATTATATCACAGACAGTGACCAGTATGAGATTGTTGAGGCTATCGGAGATGCGTATTTTATCTTTAGTAACAACATTGGTCTTGTTACAGTAGGGTCAGTGGTAAAATTACAGAATGGTAAAGAAGCGATTATTACCGATATCCAATACACGTTCTCCGGGAAGATTACTATTTATGGTAAATCAACCTCAGGTAATTTCTCGTTAAAATGGAATCATAACGGTAAGAATAAATCGTATATCACCCCAGTTGCTGATATCGAATCTGTCGTTACATGCAACTTCAGAAATACTTACCCTACATTTGAAAACTTCCAATCTACTTCAGCTAGCCAAGACAATAAGGAGCCTGAAATGAATGAATCTACAAGTACTATAGAAGCCGTAGCTTTATTAAACACAATTCCAGTTGATCAACTTGATATCCAATTGGGCAGTCAAGTAAGATTGACAAATGGTAAATATGCATTCATTGGCCGTGTTCCAAATATGGTAGGTAATCCATATCGCTATTATTTCGTTGAGCTTCCGGGTGGTCGTGAACGTATCTTAGATATCAGACCTGAACATCAGGATGATAATAAGATTGGTGTTGCAGAAGTACTTTGTGGTCCAGAAAGATTAACTGAGTACTATTTTGATTTCAGAAATATTAAAGAAGGTAATCTATATAGCTATATCAGTAATGGTGAGGTAATAACTAAACCCTATAGTGGGGACGATATTGATGTACTGAATCAAGCCAACCCATTTGTCTTTGATACTCGTTTCTTAGCTGTATGGCGATTGAGTCAGATGGACAAAGCGATGATGATTAAGGAAGATGAAGTTGAGGAACAGGTGGATACGCCTAAATATGAAATCTTACCTGAGGAAGTTAGTGGTCCAGATGGTGGTAGTTATTGCCAAATCCGTGCTTTACGCGACATTCCTGAAATCGATGTAGGTAAGGGTGATTTAGGCGGGTTTGTCTCATCTCAAACTTCACTATCTCATAGTGGTAACTCATGGGTATTTGAAGGTGGGTATATCGGCGCAAATGCAATTGTTGAAGGTAACGCTATCGTAGGTGAAGGTGCAACTGTAACAGGTACAGCGCACGTGAATGATAACGCAGTTATTTGTCATGGCGTAGTAGTAAATGACAATGCTGTTGTAGGCGGCGATGTGGTTGTTCGCGCTGGTAATATCAGTAAAGGTGCAGTGGTTACAAAACAAAACCACTACCTCTACATCGATAATGCAAATGGTAATGGCGTACCTTGTACAATCTACAACGTTGAAGATGGTGGAGTAGGCGCATCAGTTGGTGGGTACAGTAGTTCTCACTGGAAAGATCTTTCCCAAAACTTTAATGTTGCGACAATCATGTCGGGTGATATACTAAAAGCACACGTTTATACCTATGCCATGATTTCTCGGAGATAGTTATCATGTATAAACCACTTGAGACCGCTGAAGTGGGTGATACGTTATTTGATTTACGATGGGGTTTACCAACAATCAGTAAACTCCAGAAGATCGAGGATAACAAGTATCTACTGACTTTAGATGATGGCAATACGTATACTGTCGATGCGTATGGTTGTGAGGACGGCGATAATACTCAGCGTATTATTAACGTCATTTACAAGAACCCCGTTCTTTGTAAGCGTCCCAATGAACCAGAGATTAACTACGTTAGAGTATATCAATATTCCGAGATACTCCCGTATCATGAAATCATTGGTCGTGCTAATGACTAGTTTAATCCATGGTTTGTGCTGGGATATCCTATAGTAATATGGGTTATCCCTATCACAGTAAACAGCAGATTGTGAAGAAAACGGTGGTGACATGAAACAATCAACAATCGATTTCCTTAAACAACTTGCAATCGATGAGTTCGAGTTTATCAAAGTAAAAGGTGTGGTCGCAATCCAATTTCGTGTTTGCGATAGTCGTACTGGATATGCTCGCTTTGGCGTGATTCCATTTACAGAAGACACGGAAGATAAAGAAGCTGTTCGCTTCAGTCATGCTCATCGTATCGAAGTTCGATTAAAGGACATCTATGCGGATAGAGGCTACTTGGTTGTTTGTGATGAAGACTTTGGTAATGGATTGATTAAGTCATTCATCAATTACCTGGGTGAATTCTTCCTTAAAAACCAAACCTTCATCGCAGATATCGATGCAATTAAACTTGCATTCGAAAATGAATTAATGGAATACGTCGTAAAATTACTCCAAGAAGAAAGAATGGATTTCAAACAAGAAACCTTCCATCTTGGCCTTAATTTTAAACAATAATCCAGACAAATATGAGGGTATCGGAAGATACCCTCTACTTTTGTCCCTATTTTCTTTTCTATGGTTTTTTATAAGGGTATATAATTTATACCCTCTACTTTTGTCCGATATTTTTCTTTTTATCACTTTTTACAAGTGTATATTATTTATATGAAGGTATACCAAATATCTTCCGTGTAATTAAATAATAGGGTTTAATTACACGTTAAATTATCTTTAATTACAAAAAGGAAATTCTACTATGAAGAAACAGTACAACGTTGTTCCAACTCTAATGGTTTCATTATTAACAAGTCTAGGTGCTTTTGATGCGCAGCCTAATTTAATCAATACCGGTCATGTCGCTCTCGGTACTGCAGCAGAAGCCACAGGTACTTCATCAACCGCCATCGGTCGAAATACAAAAGCGCTAGAATTAAGTTCAGCTGCTTTTGGTGATAGTGCAATTGCCACTAACTGGGGTGCCACTGCATTAGGTAAAGCTTCATCAGCTAAAGCAGACAATTCACTTGCTGTGGGTTCAATGGCAGTAACTGAAGGTCGTGAATCAACTGCATTAGGACGTCGTTCTTATGCCGGTGCTCAAAGTGCAACAGCCTTAGGTACTTTAGCTAATGCAAGTGCAGTTGTTGCAACCGCTGTAGGTAATGGCGCTAAAGCAAGTGCTACTGAAGCATCAGCATTAGGTAATGGTGCAGAAGCGACTGGTGGTAGTTCAATCGCTATTGGTCCTCGTTCTAAATCAACTGGTGTATCTAGTATCGCCATTGGTCGCAACTCTAAAGCAAGCGGCTTCGACTCAACTGTAATGGGTCAAGGATCTAGCGCTGAAGGGACTCAATCTGTGGTAATTGGTACGTATGCAAAAGCAACCCATACTTACTCAGTTGCTTTAGGTTCTCAATCTGTATCTAAAGAAGGTAAGTCAGTAACTACCGCAACTGTAGGTAGTAATACTTACAGCGGTTTTGCTGGTACACGCCCAATGGCAACAGTAAGCGTTGGTGGTGCTGGTAAAGAACGTCAAATTGTTAACGTAGCAGCAGGTGAAATTTCTGCGACTTCTACCGATGCGATTAACGGTTCTCAGTTATATGCAATCGCCTCTAAGATCAGCAGCGCAGCTAACCCAGCGGTTGTTGAAGCGGGTAAAAATGTAACAGTTGATGTTAAAACCAATGCAAATGGTCAAACTGTTTACACTGTAAGCTCTAAGGATTTTCAGCCAGTGATTGATGCAAACAAAGCAAACATCGCTAAGAACGCAGATGCTATCGCTAATAATGCTAAAGCAATCAGCACTAATACAGCAGACATCCGTTCTGCTGAAAAATTAATTGATATGAACGCTAAAGATATCGCCCAAAATACGAAAGATATCGCAGCAAATACCAATTACATTAAAGCAGTAGAACAGAAACTTCCAGTCGTAGCAGCAGGTAAAAATACCACTGTTGATATCTCAACTGATGCAAACGGTAAAATCACTTATACTGTAAACTCAACTGACTATCAACCAGCTATCGACAAAAACACTAAAGGCATCGCTGACAATACTAAAGCAATTGAAAGCAATAAAGCTAAGATTGCCGATGTAGAAGCAGAAGCGAAACGCCACACTGTTGTAGAAGCTGGCCACAATATGGAAGTCACTTCATCTAAAGATGAAAACGGTGCACCTGTATACAAAGTTGCTACATCTAAAGATATCGGTGTAAACTCTTTAACGGTATACAATGGTCCTAAGATCACTAAGGATGGTATCGATGCACGTAACACCAAAATCAAAAATGTGACGGCTGGTGAGGACGACAACGATGCAGTAAACGTTTCACAATTAAACCAAGTGAAAGCACGTCAAGACGCACAAGGTCGTGGTATTAAACAATTGCGTCGTTATGTTTATAATAACAGCGTACGTTTAAATAACGTAGAAAACCGTGTAACTGGTTTAGAAAACAAAGTTGATCGTTTAGATCACGATGTGAAGAAAAACCGTAAACGTGCTGATGCAGGTATCTCTTCCGTTGCAGCAATGGCTAACATCCCACAAGTTTACCTACCAGGTAAATCTGGTGTTGGTGTAGGTGTGGGCTACAAACATGGTCAATCTGCAGTAGCAGTCGGTTACTCACGTTCATCTGACAATGGTCACCACATCATCAAACTTTCTGCAGGTGTAGATACTCAGAAAGATGTAACTGTGGGTGCAGGCTACATGTATCAATGGTAGTCTCACAATTGTGGACAAATCTAGAGGGTAGATATCTACCCTCTTATCTCTAGTATTTCTATAGGAGAATTAAACATGTTAAAGAAAGCCGCTGTTGCACTCATGGCAGCATTATTAGTCGGATGTGGTAACTTATCACAGGTAGATGAAAACGGTCGCTCAGAAAGCCCTGTATGGCCTAAAGCAGAAGATGCAACTTTCAATCACGATGGCAACCAATTTGGTAGCTGGGTGAATATGAAAAACCTCAACATGGTAGAACGTGGTATGAATAAAGACCAAGTTCAAAACTTGTTAGGTCGCCCGCACTTCGGTGAAGGTTTATATGGTGTATCTGAATTCGATTACGTGTTCAACTACAAAGACGGTAATGAAGTAAAACATTGCCAAGTTAAAGTGTTATTCGATAAGAACCACAATGTGGGGGATATCTATCGTATGCCAACTGATTGCTTGAAATAATTATATGGAGGGAGTGCATATGCACTCCCTATAATTACCGCCATATTTTTTTTTTCAACAAGGAACAAATAAAAATGAGAAAGTTGCTATTTGGATTACTACTCGGAAGTTGTAGTTTATTTAGTTATGCTGAGCAGTGTCCCGATATCGAGACGGAACTCTCAGTGAAGATCACTGATACGAATGATATCGTCAAGCTTTGCAATGATCAGTACATCTCTTATTTCAGTAAAGAATGGAGAATGCCTGTATTAGTTGTAGAGAAACTCGAGAAGGACGATTTTAAGCGATTTAAAGCCCCTAGAACGAACGATTTCCGTTTAGACGATAGATTGTCTTACTTCGATCAAATCAGCCCTAAACAGTACGCTAGAAGCGGATATGATAAGGGTCATCTTGCTGCCTCTTCTAACACCTCAGATTATGAGACTGTAAGCCAATCCTATTTAATGACTAATATCGTGCCACAAAACCCACAACTTAACCGTGGTACATGGAAGCACATGGAAAACTTTGCTAAAGATCTTCGTAAGTCTAACAGTAAAGCAAACTACGTGATCTCTGGTATCTTAGTGGATAGCTGTCGCATCACTAAACATGTACGTGGATTACCGATTCCAGATCAAATGTTTAAAGTCGTTGCGCACGATCGTATCAGTACGGTATTTGTGATCGATAACATCACACCGAAGTCTCGTACTATCGCAGATTATACCTCATCATTAGGTATTGTGAATAGTCGTTTATGTAAAGTGAAGATCGCTTATAACGGACTATAAGCCGACACAAACAGAGGCATCAGTATGATGCCTCTTATCTTTGTTGTTAGTTTACCGTACCGGTAGCAGATAGATCGACATTGACATCATCAATTGAATCGATCTTCATTCTTGAAACAAGACGGCCGGTTACTTTACCAGTAAACCGAAGGGCTTCTAATTTCGCTTCTGCTTCTTCCCAACTTGTTGCAAGTAGGTCTACTGCATAAGTACCGCCATTATACTCGTATTGTACGTCATAAACCTTTTCCACATCCTTGTTTTCTGGGGTATCATCCGGGAATACAACGGATTCATCTTTAATCATCATGGGCTTTTTCCTCCTAAAATTTAAATGATTATTTCATCACAATATTGTTTGTAATTAGGGTCATTTAGGTGGCTCTTAATTTTATCCCTAATTTCATAAAAATAACACCATAAAACAAATAAGGCAGTAGCACATGATTAAAGATTATACACCCCCTGAGCTCGAGACACGTGATGTATTAATCACCACCCCAGAGCAAGAACATGAATTCTTTAAATACATCGAAGTGGGTTATCACATCCCTAAAGATGATACACCTGTTGAAGTGGATGAAGGTTTAATCTTCTTAAACCATCCAACTAATGATATAGGTCAAAAAGTCGTCGACATGTTCAAATTCATTAATAAAGATAAGGAGATCGGTACCTTACATGTGGCACATGGGCACAACCGTTTAATTAGCGCGGGTAAAAATAATCCCGTGATCATCTTTATTAATGTATTATCAGAGGGCAAACGTTTCTATCGTTATACCTTAAAAGAACTCACCTCACTTTATAATAACCAGATGGATAAACTTCATCCTGAAAATAAAGTACTGAAGTTCTTAAAACAGTAGCAGATTTATGAGGATATCTCAGGATATCCTCTTGCTTATGTCCGCTCTTTATCATATTTATAAGTATATATTATCTACATGATGATAGAACGCTGATAACAGCATTATATTACATCACTCGAGTGATTATTCATCTTAAGATAAATGATCGATTACAGTGCGATTTAGAGGCCTTATATCGCATATAACTTAACTATACGAATAGGAGTATAGCATGTCAAGTAAACCAAAACCTAAACTTGAAAATCAGAACAAGTTTAGACGTCGTCCTCAGACGTTTAATGAATTCTTCGATAAGAAGGTATTTACGACCTATCTTAATGTCTACGGGATCAAGGATGAAGAGATTGAGAACATCCCTCATCTTGGTACACACATCCAAACGGTGCCATTCACTGGACTAAATGGGGAATCCAGTGTTTGCAACCAATATATCCAGATCTATGGTGATGGATACTTCCATGACCAGTTTGATAGCATCGTTCAAATGTTAACGAATTTGGATGTTCATCCAAGATGGAATATTATTCGGTTTTTCACAACTAAGCGTGGTGATGTGGATAATCATTTATGCGTATTCACCTTTGAAACAACCGAACCAAAATTAAATGATGGAATCCGCTATCATGTCTTTTCTGTGGATTTCAAAACATTCTTAAATTTAGCATCACCAGATTATAAGGAGAGATTATTATGACCACTCAAATTAAAGGCTTATTAAACGAAGAAGAGTTTGGTAAAAAAGCAGAAGAAATCAAAGCGAAATATGGTTTAACAGATGAACATCGTCAAACAATCCGGACTAAATTCATGAATAAGGACTTCTTAATCACCATGTTCAGTAAATCCGATACATTAGTGATTGGCCATGTATTAAGAGGGATTGACTTTGAAGGTTACATCAAAGACAAATACTATCGCGGTGAACGCCGTTTATTTATCTTCGTTGGATCTGAATTAGTAAATGGTATTCCAACCACCATTGCACAAGTCGGTCTAACGAAGTATGGTTTAAATGGTAAACCAACGACTAACCTACGCCGTTTCATCTTAGATGGTAAACAGATTGCGAGATCATTCCATGATAAACATGAAGATGAAGAGGTCAAACCGCATGCTTCTGAATATGATTATCGTTGGGCTGAACCTAAAAAGGTAGAAACCAAATCAGAAGAAACTGGCATAACCAGTAAAATGAGTAGTCTTAAAGACCGCTTCTTTAAATAAATTAATTTAACTATAGTAACGAATAGGAGTTACACCATGACAACAAATAGCAAAAATGATGATCTATATTTAAGTAAAATATTTGGTTATACGAAACCAACTGAGTATAATACTTTCTTCGGTCGATACATTGTTACCATGATGAACACCGATGGACATGTGGGCGATCTCGGCATCTTAGATATCGACCAGCACCCAACTATCTACTATCATATCACGGTAACTGCTACGCCGAAAGGCGATGATACTAGTGAGGTGTCCGCTAGGGTATTTGCATGGCGAAAACCAGATGAAGGTTTACCAGTTAGAGTAGTAATCGAAGGTGACCCA
>ERZ772906.427-NODE-427-length-25240-cov-3.516220_pt1 | contig 25240 bp, 10 predicted proteins | sample MGYA00511338_ERZ772906 | MGnify/ENA primary metagenome ERZ772906 (study PRJEB29015, sample SAMEA2738076) | human oral metagenome | biome: human oral; feature: human-associated habitat; material: saliva | place: China | collected 2212 ... | reverse complement strand
ACGGTTGCGAATAACAAACGTGCAGCTGATGAGGCCATTGAAGCGGTTAAACTTACTGCAGATAAAGCAAAAGACGATCTTGCTAATCTTAACTTAAATGAGTTTAAGACCACAACTGTTCCTAATCTCATTACAGCGAAAGTTAATGAGGTAGTCACACCTGTAAGTGATAAAGTAACTCAATTAGAGTCAGTAACGATCCCTGCACTTGATACAAAGATCACAACCGAAACTGAAAAAGTGAAAACCGCTTTAGAAGGTGAGATTGCGAAAATCAAAAGTGCAAACCAATCTGATGCATCAGCTATTGCATCAAGACTTGATACACTTGAACCTCAAGTCAATGATCGTCTCAGTAAAGTTGAAGCTAAAGCCAATAAACTCGAAACCGATTTAAGTGAGTTTAATGACGCTGCGACGCAAACGGTATTCATGGCAAATGGGTATACGGATCGTGCGAAAAGACAGCTTGAAAAACAAATCCAAGATGTTAATGCAAAAGTCGCTGCAGTTGATGGTACAATCACTGGTGCTATCAAACCGGTTAAAGATAAAGTTGATCAGATAGAAGCAACAGCAAATGCTGCTAAGTCTGAAATCAATGGGATGAAACAAGCTCAGGTGATTAAAGATACAGCACAGGATGGGCGACTTGCTGAACTCGAACGTAAGATCGGAACAGCGCAAGCCGCTGCAGAAAACGGAAGTAGTCTCTCACAAGAGGAGCTTAAACGTGTTGAACGCGAATATAAGGAAGCGGTTAAAACGGCAGTGCAAACAGCGGGAAGTAATGCTGATGCAAAAATCCAAGCAGAACGTGAACAACTTGATGGAAGATACGTTAAGGGATCACAAGTTGATGGAAAATATTATACCACTGAAAAACCTTTAGTAACGGATGCGTTAACATTAGGTGTAAGTGAGAACTTCCCTCAGGGTAAATACGGTTTCTCTAGTAAAGAGACTGATTATGGGAATGCGCACATCAATGCAGGTGGGAGTACGTTGTCATTTAAAGAGACAGCAGGTAATACAGCCGCTTACTTGATATCTTCTCAAGGTACAACTTCTGAGATCTTAACAGCCGCAAATGTACAGACTGGTTCGAATGCGTTTGTTAATCCATCTTCAGTTTATCCTGCTTCTGCAAGTGCAACAAAAACTGAAATCGATGCGGTAAGTAACAATCTCACTCAACAAATGAGAGCAATCAGCACCGACGTCGCCGGGCTTAAATCTAACCTCGGTGATGGTAGCCAATATCTCAAAGGGACTTACGATGAGACAAGATTCAATACAACAAGTACTGTTTTGAGTAAACCAGCGGAAATTATCTTCCCAACAAGTATTGATGAAGCACACGTTGGTGTTTACACCGCAAGTCGCGTAGGTGATTATGATAGTAGTGCGAATAAAATACCTCGTTCATTCATGTATTTAAGCGACAACAATGGCGGTTTCGTATTGGGCTTTAATAAGTTACCAAATAGTAACAAGACGAGAGCCCGTGTTGGTTGGTATCACGATAGTAGTTTCTTCATGTCTGAGTTACTAATGGATATTGATCTTATCCATGCAATAGAAACTAACTCGAACCAATATAAACCAGTATCAGTTAAAGCGGTACGTGATTATCTTGGCGCTCAGTTAGGTACACTATCTTCTAAAGTCGATGATATTACTTCGACTTATGCGCCTATTAAACAGCAAGTAGAAGCGGCTGGTAACATCAAAGAAAAACTTGATGCAATCGAAGCAAAAGCGACTGCGGATAAAGCAGAGTTAACTCGTGCGATTGAAGAAAAAGTAACAGCGGTAAAACAAGCAGCTGCTTCAGGTCAACCAACTTGGATTAAACGCGATAGTACTTATGAAGCACAAGACTTTATTACGCTTAAAGGTATCGAGGGACCAAACAATGCCAAACCAGAAGAATACTTCGCCGGTAGACTTGGCACGTATTACCGAGATGGTGGCTTTGGAGCAATTACCGTTCCAACTGGCCCACTCTCGTCTTTTGCTATCACGAAAGCAGGCGATAATTCACTTTGGTTGAGACCTGGTGGTGATACCGCCTACCAAATTCTTACCGAGCGTAATGTACGTGGTGAACTTGGTAAAAATGGTTCTGATGGGGATATCCCAACTGTTGGTGAGGTGAGCAAATTAATCTCGGGTAGTATCAATACCCAAATGCTCAGTATCGAGAATAAGATTAGTGATGCAAAACGTGATGTAAAAGAATCGTTACCTGTTTACACTAAAAATGGTGATGTGTTTGATACGCAAAGTATCGTTACATTAAAACCGAAATCAATCGAAGCGAGTGACAACCCTGAAACGATGTTTGCTGGTAAATTTGGGGTCTGGACGAGTAATGCGCAAAGTGGTATCACTATACCAACTAGCGCGACAGAATCTGCATCATTGTGTATCTTCCAGAATAAGGACTTGATGTACAGAACAGACGGACAATTTTATAAAGTATTAACTGATAAACATAAGTCAACTGAGATTGAAAATTCTACACCGAACCACAATGTTCCAACGGTAAGAGCAGTTAAGAACTACGTAAGTAGTAAGGTAGATACTGCGGTTCAGAAAGTAGGTCAATTAGAGACGAGTGTATCTCAACTTAATATGAAGCTTGCTGGCTATGATGCTTTAACTTCTACTGTAGAGTCACTTAAAACTTCCGCAGGTCAAGGTGTTAACGCTGAAGTACAAGCGAAATTTACTGAACTTGAACCACGTGTGGTAAAAGGTGAAACGGCTTTAACCAAAGTCACTGAGATCGAAACGAAGCTAAGTAAACAATTTAGAAGATTTACTTATCGTCCAAGTTATTTCAGTGATGGCAGTAGTACTATCGATGCTGTCTATAAGATCCCTGGTCCGAACGACCAAGAAACCACCATCACGAAGATGGTTGGTATGACAGCAACCAAACTATGGGAAGAAGGTAAGAATAGAGCAAAAGGTTGTTTCCTTGCTATTTATGCGAATACTGAAGCTATCATCTCAGATAACTCACAATTTATCAATTCGTGGATCAATGCAATTGATACGAGTATCAATAGAGACAGATTACAACGTCTATTGTCTCGCATGTTATTGGAGAACGGATCTCGCTGCGCGTTTGGTATTCTAACTTGTGATGGTGCAGTCGTAGACATCTACTTTTATCGCTTAAACGAAGGTGCTGTTTCATCTACGCACGAAATCGCAAGAACAGACATCGGTGAATATACGAGTCTTACTGCTACACCAGGCATCTTATCTTATATTAAAGGTGAGTGTTCATCTGAATTATTTGGTTATCAAGTCACATCTAGTGTAAATATGATCTCCAATGGTAAACTTCAGGTTAACAATGGTAAACTTGCTGGATGGGAAGTCTATGGTAGTACTGGTGATATCGCCGCTTCACGTAAGAAAGAAGTCACTTTTGAGAATGGCTATCAATCGGCTGTAAAATTAAAGGACGCGGGTGTATTCTTAAATACAAAACACGTCAATTTTACAGGTGGTGGTCGTAGACGTAGTCTTATGGTAACGATTCAATCGAGTACCAACGGAGAGAAAATCATCTCTGACCAGGTACGCTTCTCATTAAGACGTGTCAGCGACGGTCAGACTTTATCATTCAGTTATCGTAGTGGAGATTCACCTGCGACTAATAAAGCAGGTCATGAACTTCATATCCGTTCTAGATATGTGTTGGTTACCACTGCACTGGATGGTGAATATCAATTGGTGGTAGATTTTACCGAACTCCGTAATCCAGACCTAGCAGATTCATTTTCTCATATTTGCTTGACCTATTTAAGTGATAACCTTGATTATATTCCATCTGATGATGATTTCGGTGCAGTGGAAGATGCAACTGCTTTCAACAATAAAGTGCAAGCAGAAGTACGTCGTTATATTCGTGAGAATATGAAACAAGATGCACCAGATTTAATCACTGAGAAATTTACGATCCAACCAGGTGCGGAGGATTGGTCATCTGTTGAACAAGACCAATACGGTAACATCCGTGCTCGAGGGGTTATCCTTCAGAACTACGATGGTGGTACATCGGCAGTCTTTGCACCTAACCAGGTGTTCTACGTCAGTGAAACACAAACCTGGACTGTGCCTCGTGTATTAGTAGGTCGTAAAGCAGAGATTACGATTCGTGCTAAGTCTAAACTTGACTCAGAAAACAATCGTATCATCCACTCCTGTACACGTCGTGCTTTCGTAACTTTACCAAGCGGAACGATTAACATCCTAGCAGGTGAGTTGACTTCATTTGGTAATCACCTAACAGTTAACGTTAACCAAAATTATCCTGATGCACTTGTCCCTCGTGTCAGTGTCACCAAAGATGATATTAACGTTGTCCAAGAAGCGTTGATTACGATTGTCGTTTAATAAATGTAATAAAGTGGGTGCATAATAGCACCCACTTATTTTTAAAGGATAAATAAATTATGACGAAATATGCCATGCTTGATGATGGGAATATCGTCACGCATATCGGGACTAAACAAGATAAAGATAACACTGAGAAAACTGTAAAATGGATTCAGTTATCAGCTGCCGAAGAACATGTCGTTCAAGTGGGCTATCAGTGGCGTCCAGATAAAGGTATTTTTGAGCGAGTGCGATTACCACTCGATGAAGAACGAGAACGTATTCTTGAAAAGAATATCAAGATCTACTCAGATAAGATGGGACTCATTTTATCGGGTTATGATTATTATGAAATCATGACCTTCCCATATCAAACCCAAGACTTGATTAACTACCGTGCTGTAGAGCGTGGTGAAGCCACCTCTGACTTATGGTTTTTACCAGCGCTTTGTCAAGCACGTGGGTTACCTGTTTCTATTGTTGTAGATCGTCTTGAAGAACACGTTCGTCAATTTGCGAAAGTCTCTGGTTATATTACAGGGATGAAGCAGAAATTTGAAGAGCGTATCAACTATGCACCGACTTATGAGATGCTAGATGAACTTGAACGCCATCTTGAGATTTGGCGTCAACAATCGCTCCTCTGATAGAAAGGAATAGTGAAATATGGCAACAGTCCAACTTAAAAAATATCCTGTTGATACGACAGGTAAAAGTCCAGATAACTTAGTGGCCAATGAACGTCATGAGGTGGACCCATTAAACCGTGCCATTGTACCACGTGAAGGTTTCTTCTATGGGGAGTCAATGGTGGTACGCAATAACGATACTCAATTAATATTGGGTACGGACTATCGTTTAGATGACATCAATGATCAGTTGACGAAAGAAACTGGTAAAGCGATCTTCAGTGCGATCATCCTATTAAAAGAAAGTATCATGGGTTACGTGACTTTAACGTACCAATGTTACGGTCGTGGGGATGAATATACACCAGACTATCTTGCTCAGTTGGTTAAAGAAGCTACTGTTGAGAAAGTCGTTAAGTTTAACGATATCATCAATCGACCATCTGCTTATAACCCCGCACCACACAGACACCCAATCGCTCAAGTGATCTATTGGAACAGTGCAGTGAACGAACTGCGTAACCTTACTCAAGTGATCGAAAATTTACGTATCGGTCATGACCGTGGGATGTATGCCTTCATTGGGGATTTCCAAACTAAGCTACTAGCTCGTTTAGAAGCAATGGAAAATTTAGTGCGTGAAGCACGTGATGTTATCGGTACGGTAGATAAATTTAAACAATCCACAGCAGATAGCCTTGCAGATATCGAAGCAAAAGTTCGTGCACTTTCTAACCTTAATGAACTCCAAGCTTACATGGATAGCATGAAGCGTGAGTTAGACGCTGAGTTAAAACGTGTAAAAGCGGACATGGCGAAAGTCAACCAAGCTGATATCGTCAAACTTCAAAAAGAGTTATCTGATCTTAAGATCACGGTTGGCACGAAAACTGCACAACAAGAAGTGGCGAATCAGATTGCGCAAGCAATCGCTAACCTTCCAACTAATGAAGGGGTTGCTCAACTTCTTGCTCAGTATGCGAAGAAAACCGAGATCGTTAACTATCGTCCATTGATCGATGAGAAGATTTCACGAACTGATGCAGAAACGAAAATTGCAGAAGCAGCTAAAAAAGCAGAATGGGATAAGCTAACAGGGAAACCTAAAGTCTTAACTCATGATGAATTAGACCGTTATACTAATAAGACGAATGATATCAATAAATTTATCATGCCAGGTACGTACAGTATCACCGCAGGTTATGGCAATATGCCATCTCTTAGACACCACGGCACTAATATGGATGGGAATGCCAATCTTAAAGGTGTATTAGAAGTCATCGGTGATAAATCATCCGGTGTGATCTACCAACGTTTAAATATTGGTGGATTAACCTTTACTCGTAATGGTACCGTAAATGGTGAGTTTGTGACTTATCCAAATCGTTGGGATGTAACAGTTGTTTCTCAACCAACGCAGAATGAAAACATTAGCCTAAGTGATCGTAGTGTTAGCTCAGTATTCGCATTTACCAACACCATGCCTAATCTTCCTGCTATGCCAGGTTTCTCACGGGGTCAGTTAGATGAATCCATGTGGACATCTGCGCAGAACTACGATGGCGTTGGTTTTATGATGCATACCCCACACCAACGTACAGCCTTCATGAGTCTTGGTGGTAACAACCATTACATCATGAGTAACGATGGTAGTGTGGGAAGTAGTGATTATACGAGTGCATCGGCGTGGACAGTAGATCGATTGATCACTCATCGTGATCTTAAAGATAATTTCCCTGATTTATTTGGATTGGGTGATAAACTTGCTGATCTCCAAAGAAAAGTGGTAGCAGCTTCTTCTGCCCAAGTTAATATCAACACCCAAAATAATCTCGACGATATCGCATCAGGTAAAATCGTGAAACTATTCGATGGTGGTCGTGTTGGTGTAGGTAGTCTAAGACTGAAGAATGGGGGCGGTGATGCACTACTAACTGTTACAACAGGTAGCGTTCTTGATCTTGGTAACCAAGCGACAGTAACTTCTTTAGTAATGCGTTCAGATAAGAGACTTAAAACATCGATTAAACGCATTGAGAAGCCCGTAGAGAAACTTTCTCAGTTAAATGGATATACTTATCAGTTTAAAGATAAAAACGTGTCTACGGCTGGTTTATTGGCTCAAGAAGTAAAAGAGGTTCTTCCTACTGCTGTAGTTGAACAAGATGATGGCATGCTATCATTGGATTATAATGCGGTGATTGCATTATTAGTCGAGACAGTCAATGAACAATCTAAACGGATTGAGAAGTTAGAAGAACAAGTTTCTAAGCTCACCAAAAGTAAGGAACAAGCATTATGGCCTATCCAGTAATACCCGAAAATAAATCAGTAGGAAATCTTAGAAAACCACCTACAGCTGATAGCATGGCTATCACTAAACAAAATAGGGGTGGAAAGATAGATGGTTCATATAAACCTTACGTATCAAGAACATGCCCTACAGCAAAATGGGTTGGTCAAAATGGCCAACCCTATTTTGTAGTGACTTCTACAAGTACTGGGTCACCCAGTGCGAGTATAAATTTCATCGATGGATCGAGAAGAACAAGAGCATCATTGGCATTACTCGGTACGGGTATCGATAGAAATAACGATTATTCCTTGTTGCGCTTTACCTGTAAAGCTGAGACTGCGGGTACTTTTATCCACAATAGTTGCCAATGTGTAGATGGATTACAGAATCCACCAAATGATAGTTTCTTTGGTTCAGTGATGATCGGTGATCTTCCTTATGACAACGAGGATATCGGTGCCAATAAGGGACCTTATTATCTTACCTTTGAGAGCAGTTTCCCTCCGTCAGCTGGATATAGCCCATCCATACTTGTCTATCCAAATCAAATGAAGAATGGAGATATTTCTAAGATGGTATCGCCCTATGTTATTTGGTTTAATGGTAAGCGGGTGATTAAACATGATACAGTGGTATCGGATTACCCTGAATATAAAAGAGTGGCTGTTGAAATCAGGAGAGCCAGTAAAGGTACCAGACGAATATACCAAAAATACATGAGCTCGATACCAGGTGCGGATGTCGATCGAGTTTTACCTGGTGACAAGTGTACAAAAGTCATTCGTAAGTATGGCGTTGGATATGGCGCAGCCGGTGATAGATCAATATGGGCAGAGCCCGGTAATGTTGGTATGGATTGGGTTGACCATTTTAGCGTAGCAAGTGGTGGATCGTTTATTGTTGAATATAGTGGCCTTATGGCAGCTAATGCAAGTTCAACGAAATGGCCAGTTCATGATCAGGTCAATCAAATGAAACGAGTTAAATTAGATGCTCTCACGATGAATGTCTGCTATATACCGAGCCGAACCATGAACAATGGTACCGATCCAGGTGTTTGGACATCGTCAACGGAAGCGTGTGTTTTCGATATCAAGGCCGATAATAGCACGGTGGAGATCCATATCCCGAATGCATTATTTATTACGGGTATACGAGCATCAAAACAGCACATCTATCTCTGTAATATACGTGGATCAAATAATAAGATATTTATCCATATTGGTCGAGGGTTGACTTTCTTCGGTGGAGAGGAAGCAAGCAATTTGGTCTTCTGGTATGCAGGGTTGTCATCCAATAATACTAACGAAATCATATTCGTTAAGGATGGTAATGACATGCAAAATGCATTTAAATTCGAAGGAAAAATGCCGGTCCAATGTCGTGCACTTTATCCGATCAGTAAGTTAAAAAACCCAGAAAGTTCAAGAGCGTATGGTTGTTGGTGGGAACCCAATTCACGTTTAACAACGGAAGGTAGTAATGAGTGGAATTCATCCACTTATGCATCTATCATCAATCCACTCTAATTGGGAGGTTAAATGAAATTCACAAATCCAAATGATGTATTTACTAACGTCCCAATGGATAATATTGGTTTGTCCCAGTATATCGGTACGATCGATTTCGTTAACCATGTCAATCTAGGTGAGCGTATTGTTACCTCAAATGGTGCAAGACTAAAGGTCAAACATGTTGCGAAAGATCTTAAGATCAACCGTCGCTATACTGAATCCAATAGATCTAATCCGATGATCGGTAAAAACCTATTGGATAAAACAAATGTAACTCAGTTGAGAACGCAAGCGTTAGTTGGTGGTACATTCAAGTATTTGACTAGGAATGAACGTGGTCCCTATATATCTGGTGTGAAAGTAGGTGGGGATAACTTCCATCGTCATTTCAATGATGATGGGATAAGTAATGCGGGATATGGCTCTGGTTATAACGCTGTTAGTAGACCGGGTGATAGACCAAGTTATCTAAGTGATAAGCTACTAGAAATAGCAGATCCGATACTGATGACTAACCTACCCTATTTGCAACCAAATGAAGTATGGCCATCTACTCAAGTAGATACTGCACCTTATCCATCTGCGATTAGTTCTCGTATTGGGACGAACCTTAGTCTCAAGATGACCTCCGCTAATATTCCAGGTAAAGAACTCAGTGATCTTATTTTCCGTGTTGAGATGAATGATGTTAGTCTTAATATGGAAGATTTTCCTAGATTGGATATCGACCCAAACAAGAAATTCGGCCCATTTCAGCATAAGCATGCTATTTTCAACTGGGATGCTGCTAATCGCGTAGCGACACTTGCTGCAATGGATAGGGATAAGACAACCGCTGAGAAAATTGATTACAGTATATTGCGCCGTGTTTTCCTTGGTAATTTCAACGAGACTAAGTCTGGTAATTCCCATCAAATGCAAGATCAAGTTGCAACCTATCATCTCCCGAGATGGGCAAACAAGGTATGCTATCCGTTCTGTGAAAACTTCAAAGTAAGTAACGCACACTTCCGGATACAGTATAATCGCTACGCCAAAGATTTACCCGATATGATGTTCCAGATAGGCGGTGGTGCACTTGACCCATTTAAGGGAAATAAGGCTAAACCTGGCATAGGTGATTTGGGTATTGGTTCTAACTACGAAGAGGGTAAAGCTCTCCCACGTTACATGTGTCTATGGGCTGTTGAAGGCGATAACAACTACGTTGAGATTGATCTGGATGATGGTGGCGGTATCTACGTTAATAATGTAGTTACTGGTCAAACTAGACATCTATCTCTTGTTAGTATCCGAGGTACAGGAAATGTCGTGGTTATTCGATTGAAACGAGAACTTAAATTCTACGGTAACTCGAATTCTAGTGATGGTGCTGTTGCCTTCTGGACGATGACATCCAATAATCCAGATAAGAATGTTGTTTATATTCTTGGACCTAAGAACCAGAATATTTCTGAGAGTCTCGTATTCGATGGAGCATCGATTAAAGACCCAATGAGAAGAAAGCTACTTGGCTGCATCCACATGGACCTTTATAATTCTTATTGGGATGCGGCGCAAGCTGATCCATTTAAGACGTATGATAAATATCGTAGTGATATCAGCAGTTAATTCAATTCTTACAACATAAAACGAGGGTACCAAATGGTACCCTCTTATTTTGTCCGCTATATCAAAGATTAGTGTTGTTTTTGAGCCATGTAATGACTTACTAATAATTCACGTAACTCAGCGGTTAATGGTTTAACAACAACTTTATCACCTGATTTAGGTGTAATCACTGTCATTTCATCATTTAAGTCAGAGAGTTGTTTTGTGAATAAGACGAAATCTACATCAGTGCCATCAGAAATACCTGTTACAGTAGTGCCTGCTTTAGCAATCGTCGCATAGTTATAGTTGGTTGTACCCACTTTATACGGTTTTGCTAAAGTCATATCGATCACACCGGTTTCTAAAACGGAAGACTTAAGTTCTTCGAAACTTGCTTTAAGTAAATCAAGCCCGTTCTGGACAGGATCAAATCCTTCTGTTAATCCAGTCACTAAATCTTCCGGATTAAGCTTTGGGCTGTCAACACCCGCCGGCATCTTAACTGTATTAGTTAAGATCGCATCTAACATCCCAATTACACGCTCATCCACAGTACCGGTTAAACCTTCAGCAGTACTGTATACTTGACGTCCATCTTTCATTGCAGATTTAGAGCAAATCGCACGTCCGTTTGCGAAGTAAATGGCTGTTTTGTTGCCATCCGCATCTTCATGGAAGAAGAATTCATGCTTACCTGTTTTCACTCAAACTCCTTAAACTAATCTCGCTGCGATTTCTAATTTACTTGCAGCACGCGATAACCATCCGTTCGTGAATGCTTCATTTTGTGGACGGTTCTCAGTGATACTGATATAGAAATTAGATTGCATCGCAATCAAGTTAATAATAAAATAACGTAAGCCTGTTTGACCGTTACGTTTAACGAAATCCTGGATCGCACGTACTGTACCAGGACCAATCGCCCCATCGACTGCCACATCAGCGTAATCTTTACCACCACGGTTTACTACATTGAGTAAACGTTGTACGTGTTTGATTACTGCACCTGAACCACTATTTACTGCCATATCAAAAACATGGAAAGCTAATAATGGATGGATTTCCATTAACTCATCACAACGGTTTTTCTTCCAGTATACGTTGTAATAGATGTCGTAAGCTTTTGCTTTAGTTAACTCACGCATTGCGCCAGCATAACCGTTAGCTACCGCTACGGCTTTAGTAATTCCGTAGTTGGTTTCCCCACCACGGTCATTTGGGTTATTCACATAACCACCTTCTACCTCGATGACTTCTGAGATAATATTGGTTGGTGTGAAATCCCCAAGAGTTTTAAACTTAGCAAGATTGAAACTCATCTTGGTTGTTACTCCTTTATTTATAATGATAGATGTGGGTGATAAGATCACCACCCACATAAAGATATTAACTATAGACCACTGCCATTGATATCCTTATCCTGTCTATTGTAGACTAATACCTCTTCGCTGTTAATGATGAGGTTATCCGATCTAGGACCATTGATACGACCAGTTTCCGCATTGGTTGTATTGCCAGTTGGGAAGGTACCAATCACCCATGCTTTATCCTCATATTTCGTATTGAAACAGGAGAAATGGAACATTGGGTTGATATCATAAATCCAGATGCGTTTACCGTTAATTTCACGATACCAAGGTGATAAGAATAGTGGGAACTTACGTCTATCACCAAAAATACCCCAGTAATCATCATCGTGGTCATCAGGCAATAGCCGGCGGTTAGTCTTCATCTTGGATAACTTAGATTTATCCACCGCTGTAGTGAGTCCTGATGGATCATAGGCTTGTGGTGTATCCATGAAGGCATACGTCCAGTTAAAGTTACTGCGGTTATCCCAATCAAGTGAACCTAATAACCAACGTGGTAACCAGATACCTGCAAACTCACCACCTTCCACCTCAAGGATTTCGGTTTCGGTTCGACCTGCAGATTCCATCCAACCCATTACTGTGGTGATGCTATCATTTGATGATCCCCACGGCTTGATGGTTTTCTCTAATGCTTTCGCTTCACTAAAGCTTAGCATTCTTATACTGTAATCAACATGACTAATAGGTAGATCATCAATACCATATAACTTACCAAAGTCAGGACCAAATGATTGCATGGTGTATAACGGTGATAAACCACTGAAACGGTCATATAACTCAAGAACACGGTTGATGAACGTCACATCCATCTCTGCAGTTCCATCATTATTAAATTTCCATGGAACACCATTATTACCATTATTACCGAACCACGCACTATCCTTTCTATTGAGCCATGTTGAAACGCCCCAATAGATCGCCATATCTAATGGTAATCGCTCTATCTGTACTGCAGAGTGCTGTGCTGGATGGAACGGTGGGATACGGTTGGTTTTCGCCAGTAAGTAACCGAAATACCAGAATAATTTCGATGGAATATTGATGTTACTCGTACCGGGGATAAGATGTCCAACGGTATAGTTATGATGTGATAATTCCTCATCCTCGTACGTATTTGGACCATCATTACGAATGCGCTTCACCAGATCAAGGATTCTGTCTGGATTATCTCCCGCTGCCTCTGCTGCGGTTTTATAGACCTCTAATGCACGCATCGTATTTAACATCGGATGAAGTGCAGCTGCAACGTACTGAGTCCAACCCCCCAATAACGATCTCGAGGTGTGAGAGTTATAAGGAATGATTGGAATATCATTCGCTCTAGTACGATAACCACCGTACATCATCTTGATTGGTTGGTTACTAAGTCCTAGGAATGCCCAGAACGAACCATAATCATATCCATTTGCTCCTGCGTTAAGTCGATCATAGTTATCGAATCGAATCGTACACGCATTATCCTCACCCTTCGGCTTGAAATAACTGAAGTTCAAGAATGAATCCGTATAGACAGTACTATCCGATGTTAACTTCGTTCCACGATATAAGTCAATCGAGTTAGCTGCAAAACCGACATCACGTTTCGAATAACGATAGTTAAACGGACGGTTGATCATACTTGTTTGAGTATAACCTGTACGGTTGCCTGCCCATGTGTAGTCACGATAGAAACGATAAACATCATTTTTACTGTAAATAGTAGCAGGTTGATTCACCGTAATTACAGTTGGTCTAGATGAGAAGAAGGATGTTGGTACTAGCAAGTTCCCTTTTGTCGCATCTGACCTTTGTACATCTACTGAGATTGTATACGTAAATGGCGTATAGTCACTATTGCGCAGCTGCGCACTTGTACTTACCTTAGCGAGTATGTCATTATACTTCGCACTATCTTGCGCTGTCAATAGCGCACTACTGTAATCAGGCGAACGGTTTAACTGGAGGTTAGAGTCAAGTCGTCTGTTTTGATTTAAAACAGGCATCACTTGTTGCAGTGCATGTTTCATTGCTCTAAACTCAGCGCGTTCCATATTAATCTCAGCATAGTCTCCATCTGCGAAGGCATCATATAAATCCACAACACAGTTGATGATATCTGATCGACTGATCGTACTAGCGATATCTGTTGCGTTGTTAATCAAATAGCCATTCATTCTAGACATGATAATTGTCCATAGGAATGTATGCTCCGTACCTGGCATGTTTGGTGGAACAATGTACTCAGATGTCCATGGTACACCTTGTTCACCTTGGGTCTGGCTATTCGAGGTGATAAATCTCGATAATAACATGACCAAGTTAAACGTCGCAGGACCACAGGCTGAATCACGACCTACCGATGCAAACCCATAAACTTCCGTTAAGCATTGCAATAATCGTACTGCTTTAGATTGCGTATAACTTGCGAGTTTAGAGATATATGAGTGAGCAAGTACACTGGTACTCAAACCCGTACGATAACGCGTAGGAATGAACATCCATCCGATCTGGGTTGGTGCACCATCTACACCTGAAACGCACACGTTACGGTCAGATCTAAGTGCGATCACCCAAGGTTTCATTCTATAACGACTATCCGCCTCGTAGTCCGGAATCGCCGTATGATTAATCTCGATCTTACCGAGGTAGTTATCAAATGAAGGAAGGATATTATAAATCTTCGCTTTCTCGATAACGGATTCTTGATAGAAGAGATTATGATCGTAAGTCGTATATTTTACACTTGGTACACGACCTAACTGACGGAATTCAGCTTCTGCAGTGGTCATCTTTTGCGGTCGATATGGACGCCAGTTATGCGCACCTTCCCATGTCGTAAAGGTAAGAAGATCCAATGCAAGTTTTACGTATAGTCTTGCAAGATCATCATCTGATTTACCACCACCAGACGCACTCTCACTAAACTGTTTACCTGCCTCAAATCGCTGATCCAGCATAAACTCATAATCTGGATCAAGTACTTGTCGATACGCACTATCTTTGTTTTTACTGTTCCATCTATCCTTATGGTAATATAAGTTGATTACTGCAAGATGATAAGCAACTAGTGGTTGTAAACCCATGAAATCAATTTTACCATCACGTGCCGCCATGAAGATCTTAGCCATGTGACCATTTAGGTTTTGGGTGACTTTATCACGTTTCTCAGCCAAGGAGATAATCGTATCTCTAAATCCGATCAACTGACCATCTTCAAGACGGCTTCGTAACTCGATCTTAAAGTATCTTGGTGTCGGTTGGCCATCTGGTGAGCAACAACCTGCAAACTTCGTATCGTTTTGATCACGCCACCATGTACGGCCTAACAGATCCAAATGGTCAATAGCACAAGCGATTGCCCTGTTTTCTGAATCAGGACCGGATGCGAGAATATCGCGATAATGGTTGATATTATATCGCATCTTATTGAAACATCGCGGACCTACGATCATCGAGTAGAGAACATCGTAATCCTGAGGAACCCATGGTTTACCAGGTCTTGCTTGGTAAACAAACAAGCGATAAGCCACGTATTGGTATAACCAAGACCATTCCACACGACAGTATCTTGGATAACGTGGATTATGATGCTCATTTGATGCAAGTGTGTTATTCTTCGCTGCCAATAAGTCATTGCGAATAATACCAACGAAATCTTCTTCAGTAACGTTATTTAACCCAGAGAGTTTCTTGATTTCAACCAAGAGATACTTGTTGATAACGGTATCAGCGGCTTGTTTAAATTTACCATTCGGTCCGGTATCTTCCCAGAGTTTTCTAAACCCTTTCTCAGTTGGCGGGTAATCCGCATAGAACTGAAGGTATTTATTTTCACCTTCACCTGTATAAACGTAGTTCTCAAAGAAATCAGATATCGCTTCATCCGAGATACCGATTGGGAAAAGGTGAGCAAAATAAGGATACATCAGATACTTACTTCTACCGGTATGATACATGGCCACAGGACAACGATTAAAATAGTGCATATGCACGATACGCCAACCATTTGGCCCTTTTAATATCTCGAGCATCTTATCATCATTTGGAAGCGTAGTATAGATGATACGCGTATTCGGATCACTCATCACTTCATCTTGACTGAAGACACTAAATGGACCATAGAAGTATGGCCATTCTGATTGTTTATCGGCAAAGACATCTACACCAAGTGTGCTGGGGTCAAAACGCGCATCCCAGTAACCATGCCAACTATCACGTGTGATACTTTCAATTGCGTGGTTATAGGTAATCCCATCTGTTAAACCAGAACTATAGTTCATTGTTTGCGGGTAGAACTCATCGAAGTATTTGCTGTTATCAGCCATGAACTTCTTGGTCGCAATAAAACTACCACTCTCATCCCAATAAACTCCATCGATACGATGCACGAAGCGATGTCTCGTTCTCCATGCTTTAAAGAAGTTCGTATCCGTCCAACTGACATTCGACTCGGTAATAAAGGCCGCATCAGCGACCTTAAAATTAGCCTTATCGATTTTGAATTTCTCCGCTTCTGAATAATTGTCTTTCGTATGGATAAGCCAATCATCAAAAGGTTTAAGTATCGTGTCGATGTCGTATGGTCTATCTTGCAACCCTTTCGAGTAACCATGTACACCATCGATAATACTTAAGAGTTTTGCTATGGTGGTTGGTTCACCATAGTACTCTATCTTTTTCTTTTCATCTGCCATAACAAGCTCTTATTTTACATTCTTTCAATCAATTCACTATACAGCTCGACTGGATTGCCAGTTTCATTAATACCAAGTGAAACACTTACTCCATTTACTAATGATGCATGGTCGTCATCAGTAGCGACAATATCGTGCTGGATCAGTTTGGCCGATGCGAAGAAGTAGTCTAACCAGATCTCATTTTGTAAGAAGAACACTTCAGGTCCCTGTTCCCATTGAGGTAACCACTTACTATCTGGAATACCGTGCTTCGCAAAGATCTTAGCAAAAGTAAGTTTTAGATCCTTAGGCGTCCCCTTCATCCTTTTCGCATGCTCAATTAAAATATCCATCCCAACTGTAATAAGCCATGTTTGTGGTGAGTTTTCGATCTCAGAGTTATCATGTATGCCTCTTACGTCGTCAATTGTAGATGGATACCCTTCCGCACCATACGTTGCGCCAATACCTAATACGAATGCACGTTGTCTCGTATAGAGTATAGAACGATAACGTGGATTATTGCGATGGTCTTTGTTGTAGATATTATCCTGTTTATTTTGATTAGGTAAACTAAATTGTTCAATCAAACCTTTTGGACCACGCTGGAATGTGATCGTATCAAGATGATGATCATAAGTTGTAATAGGATGTCCTTTTTTATTGAAATCATATTCACTCCGACTATCATATCGACCAGAAGGATCGTAGTTATCAAACAACTTATTAAACCACGCATCACTATCCATGTAGTCGTAGAGTGGATTTTCGATCATCGTGCTTGATACACCATCAATCAATTCTACGACATCTCCTTCGTATGGCTTCCATTCATGCGGTAATAGTGGGGATGCCGATGCAACACGCACTAATGGTGCGATATCACAAATGGATTTGACTCTGAATCGTAATTTCAGTGGTTGCGAGCGATCTTCACTGAACTGACCTCTGAAATAGTCATCCGATAAACAAGGGAAATACCCACCTAGAATAACTTCATTAGATGCACCGTGTATTCTTGCATTTTTGGGAAGATACTTCAGTCCTCGTTGCTCGGTATAATCAAAAGGAATAATCGTTCCATGTAGATAACCATAGATGTACTGATAATCTACTTGACCGTTCTCCCATGGGATCATAGTGTAGATCGGCTTATCCCTAAATAACCTTGCTGTGGTAGATGGTTCAAAGTTGACGAGTTGGTGTAGATTACCACGATACCAATTATCCTTATCTGCATTACCAGTGAAACCCCAGCCATTGCCCTGTGCAATGTAGGTTAAATTAGGATTGCGTAAATTAAAGTTATATTGGCCAACAATGGAATACGCATCTAAATTAGCGGGAAGTCTGAAGTATCCACTTGGATTGTTGAGGTTCCCGCGATTCCCCGTCTGATAATGAGGACGATCGACATGCAGGTACTCTGTTCTTTGCGTTGGTTCACTCGGATTACCAAATACAGCATAAATAGTATCTGCTTTTCTGTTATCCGGATTATTCTCTGGTATTCGGTTGATGAATGATAAACCAGTGTGAGCAAACCCGTGTAGTGGAATATCCTGATAAGCATAGGTTGGTCTTAGATTAACACCATCCGTCATGACAGCAACTCGCATATAGAGCTCATTGTACTGCAGTCTTGGGATGATGTATTTCATCCAGTATTCTTTATTGGCTGATACGGCCGGTTGATCAAGTGGTCGATGGGTATTTGGGGTATAATCAAATACTCGAAATATCCGCTTCATCACATCTTCAGTGTTATTCAGATTTACACTACCAATGAAACTATCACGTTGTTTAAATCCATTGTCTCGATAATCAGCTAGGTCTTTGTAATAAACCACACCAACGGCATTTAAATTGATGAAATCGCTGATCACTTTTGTGCTAGTACCACTTTTGGTTTGAAATTTAATTGTCGCACTATATACCACGCCATCCGTTGTCTGCAGTGTACAGTTCACATCACTGACACCACCATTGAAGATTTGGTTGGGTCGCTTCATGTAGGTAGTTAACCAAAGATTGACTTGCCATTCAAGCCATTTTCTTGCACCAATGGCGTTATTCGCCAATCCTCGATAGATCACACCCATAAAACCAAGTGCATCATTCTGGAATGTTACTTTACCTTTGAGCTGTTTCGCTTCACTACCCACACGACTGATATCGCCTGCACTTGTTCTGAGTGGGCCATGCCACAGGTGAGGTCCATTTGCAATTTCAAGGTACTGGTCATTGATTGGTACAAAACCGAAGTAGTTATCTAGATCTTTTGAAATGGGACCACTTACTGGTTTACACGGAATACGCAGTAAGAACTTTGATTCTACACTGTCTCGTGTATAATAGGGATAATTCGCACGGCCACTAAAGTCATCATTCAGTTCTAGTCCAGCTAGCTCATCACCCATCGGAATAACCAACTCAGCTAACCAAATTGGTGTATCATCATAAAGGCGATTAGCTTCATCAAGTTCAGCCCATTCTTGCGCTGTTTTAAGCCCAAGTTTAGATGGGGTATAATCCACCTTAGACAAAGGTACCGTAACGGTTAGTTTAGCGATTTTATCTACCCTATCGAACCACCAGAAAGATGTATTATCACCACCCGTATCCGGTAACTCACCACCAATCGGTGTATACTCATTAATATTAACACGAGTCGCTAAATGATGTTGATTTAAAATATCATTATACATCAACTCAGTTAATGTATCATTTGGTGCAGGGATATAATCACCCGCTGGGGTTGGACTCGCTTCAAGTGGGAGAAGCTCTCCATCACCAGAACGAATTAACGCCATCTCTGGTTGATAGATAGCAATATATTGTTTACCATCAATACCAAAAGTCAAATCACTGTTGATATCGATAGAATAGTACGTATTACTGATTGTCCCTGTGTTACCATCCAGTTGAACGAAGTTCGCCTTTGGTTGGTGGTTATTGACACGATAGAAGACGATATCAGAATAGGCTTTCGGGTTTCCTTTACGAGAAACAAATACCATGGTAGCAATACCTGGTTCAACGGTACATTGCCACGCCGGATAAAGCTGTTTCTTCACATTTTTATAACGTGCTCGATTAAAACCATGGTAAGTAACTTTGTTTTGTCCTTCCCCTACTGTCTCTTCAACAAATGAAGCACGGATCTTCGTTTCTGGATTATCTACAAAACTAAATCCACGACCTGGTTTAAAATTTTCAGTATCTTTAACTTCTTTCCCTGTTGCGGCATCAATCGAATAAAAGAATTTTGGTTTGACTGCTCGTCGTAACCAACTCATATCACTGTGGTTCTTAATAATGACACGTGCTACATTACCCTGTGCAGTGATCAATGTCCGACCAAAGTAATCATTTAAAATATCAAGCTTAATATCCTTGATATCTGATTTTGCCAATTCGCTTAATTTCACCTCTTCTGGTAACGCATTAATCGTATCTTTATAGTTACCGCTTCGGTTTAAACGCATCCAATTATTACCGTATTTACTGGCGATGTTAGTACTGTTACCATATCCATCATCTTCGGTAATATATGCGGTTATCTTTCCTGCCATATTGATCTATAGCTCCTATCTAAATTTGTTCTTGTTTATATATAGACGACATAAGTGCGGGGTATCACAAGGATACCCCTACTTGTTATTTTCCATAACACAATGCGTTTTATTTAAATCATGATTGTTGATAAAAACTGTACATTGCATTTGCGTCGTCTATGTTGAGGTACAAACCGTCAACTACTTCGACATATATTGCCGTAGCATGTTCATATAAAAGACAGATAACTCTTCGGCGTTAAATGCTTTCTCAAGTAATAAGACTTCATTGACTGTATCATATTTGAAGTTTACATTAGAAACAATATTGAGAATATGACGAATACCTGATTGGGTCTCGATGCTAATACCTTTCGTCCAGGTTGCCATATTTGATAGTGCTTCAATATAGTGATACAAACCACGACTTAATGAATCACACTCTAACGAACCAGGATTTGCACCAAAGTAATAACGATTATCCATCACACCAAATGCAAAATCGAATTCTGGTTTGGTGCCGTCATTCATGGTGATATAGATATACTCATCCTTTCTGCCACTTGTCGGATTAGGAATACCGATATTAACGTACTGGATTTTATCCTCACCCCAACGACCGATTTCTTGTTTGACAATATTTCTATAAAGGAATGGATTATGAAGACCAAGATAACCCTCTACGATAGGATAGTATACTTCTTCAAGATAGCTGATGATTCCCTGTTTTAAATGATGGGTGTATTGAATCATAAACTCAAACTTATCGTTGATCTCGCTAAATTTATCTAACGCACTATCAATCGATGTTTTCGGATGTCGACCAATGCGAATACCACTGAGCATGGCTTCTTCTACTTTATTGAATACATCATTAACCATACCGAAATAATCACGCAGCCCTAACACCACCAAATAGACGACCATATCAGCACGTTCAACTAAATCATCTGGTAAGGTAGCATCATATCGACCACCATATATCTTCTGGATAGCCTTAGACTTATTGCGAGTCACCCCTATCTCATAACCCGATGCTTTTTTACTTGTTACAACAAGTGAGGTATTAGACCCAAGCGGAAGCTTACAGATGAAATCTACCGTAAACCCCCTACTTTTATCGAGTGCATCATATAACGAAAATGCCATATTGATTTTCCTTTTTAAATGTAACATAAACAAGGGAGTACGATAGAGTACTCCCATACATGTTTATTAATTAAGATTGTAATGATTCTTAGATCTGAGGTAGATCACCTAAGCCTAAGTCATCAGTACCAGTATCATCCGGTGTGGTATCATCTGAAGCTTCATCACCTGAAGTATCTTCTGAGTTATCCTCATCAGTCTTCTCAGTATCTTCTTCAGTGTCTTTGTCTTCATCATCAGATGGTTCATCATCATTATCCGTTGCAAATGGATCATCTTCATCATCAGTAGAAGTATCATCTCCACCAAGATCAAAATCCTCACCCGAACCCGATGCAGAACTATCATCATCATCAGAATTGAAATCATCACCACTACCTTCGCCTTCACCCTCAGGTGGTGTATAGGCATCCCGGATACGTTTGGCGATATCACCAAAGATATCCGCTGATTCAGCTTGTTGACTGAAGATACGATCAAGAAGATTGTTATCCCCCATCTCATCATCATTAAGACGAATAAGATCATTGAACTCAGGGAAGAAACTATTCTTATCCATCCACTGAACCATGAAGAAAGATTTCATACGCTCACGGAAAGCTTTAATTGCCTCACCTTTACGTTCTTCATCCAGATCCTCAAAGACCATATCCAACCAATCCTGATCGATATAGAAGTTCAATGCAGATTCCACACGTTCTTCATAAGTCTTCATGGCTTGATTTGATAACTCATTACTATTACTATCTGGTAATGGAATAGAAACAGTAAGGTCATTTAAGAATGCTTTAATTGCAGGGATCGTTGATTTCTCTGCTTTACATTCTTCTAATACATCTTCAGATAATTCAGAATAACTCTCACGGATCGCATCAGAAAGTGCCTGAATCAACTCACCATCGTGTAAAGTATATTTCCCAACGAATGAGGTTAACATGCGATTAAACGTGCGAGCGATGATGATATTGCGTTTAGCAAACAACGCATTCTTCGTGATGAATTCAACGGCGAACTCAGTATCACGTGCACTATCCAATAGTGTTGGTGGAATGAAACCACTGATATAATCGGATTTCATTTGTTCCATGTAATCTGTATCGATTAGTGGGACGTCACCAGAACGGTATTCCATATTCACATTCGTTTTATCAACCGCTTCACCACCTGTGACATTGACTTCATAACCAAACATGGACATGGAGGATTCAATATTACGTGGATCAAAGCTACTGAATAAACGAGCGAAACTATTAGCTTCCATTGTACGGTTAACAATCTTCGCCACGATTTCTTCATGATCAAGATCATCTTCATCGAGTTCGATGTTTAATACTTTCGTACCTACTGCATTACGAATTAATGCACGAGTATTGGCATAGTTCATTGCGATACGATGCGCTGCTGTGGTTTTCGATTTACTAATCAGTGATTGACCGATACCTAATCCATTATAATAGAAAGCAATATATTCCAATAATGACTCAGGGATATACACTAACTGGGTTTTACTACCACTTAATGCACGAGCCAACATGATCTGATAAATCTCAAGTGGTCTTGGGATTGAAACATTTTTACCATACACGCCATCGTTTAAACGTGCAATCAAATCACGTTCAATTAATGATGCATAAAAGGCTGTCATTTGTTTGGCTGTCATCTTACCCCATTTACATTCACCTTGACCTGCAAGTGAATTTAACTCGGAGAGGGTTTGAGTCACAACACCATAATGACCACTTAAAGCACCAGCATCGGTACTGGCTTGTGTACTCACCGCAGAAGCAAATTGATTGATTTGCTCTAATCGATCCATCTCATCAGTATAGGTAACAGGGTTACCACTTTCATCTAATAAGACAATATAGCCGATGTGATCCTCAGGGTTACCTGGTGTAAATACAGGGATCACTGATTCATGTGGGAGATCTAATACTAATGGATGTCCAATTGATTTACGAGAACTTCCATCGCGGTCATTGACAATTGTTACACCATCATAAGTCCCTTTTGGTCTTACATCACGATATAACTTCTCAACTGGTAGTACACGTTCTTCATCTTGAGATTTACCATCCACCCACATCACGCTTTCCGCACTATAAGTTTGGAACTGTGATTGGATTTGTAGATCAGAAAGCTTACGCATTAAACGCGTTGATTTTAAGATATCAAGGTTATCGACCACGGATAGTAAACCTGGGATGATCTCATAGTTCGTCGCTTTCATATCACGACGATATTCATCTTTGAGGAAGTGCTCTAACGCAACATGATGGGTTGGTTTATCGCTACCCACATTAGCTTGTTCTTTCAAACCACGTCCAAAGATCCCACGACCAATGAATCTCCCATCTTTATCAATTGTATCAGAAATCTTCTCGCGAACGCTTTCTAAAGAGGTAACACTATTCTGATGTAAAATATCATCGATACTACTTTCTGGTAATATCGCAAGAATATGACTACCACGATCAAATAACGCATTTGTCAGCATGCTATAAAGCTTATCTTGTAAGCAATAATGGTCTGTGAAATGTGTTTCTATGATAGCTAACAAATCTGTCCCTAATTTATGCGGGAATTCCCCGTCTAAAGTAAAGGTCAGGTTTTCGTTGATCATGTCCTGAGGGGATAAAATCGATGAGACTAAGATGTCTCTGATTGTCTCTAACTCAGGGAGGTTTTTCTTAATATTAACGATGTCAATTAAATCATGACTGATTTTATTTGAGATACCTTCAACGGCATCACGTGGTAAGGTCGCATTACGCTCAGCACTGGATTCTGCAGTCTCAACTAACTTGGTTGTGACGGCTCTAATTTCAGCGGGCTGATTGATAAGGTATTTGTAGATACGGGATTCTTCTTCCGTTAATTGTCTCTTCGATTGAGAGACATTTCTACCTTTTACATTATCGTAATAGTAACTGGTATTGGCCATAATGATTTTACCTATATTAAAGTAATATGAAACATATAGAATTGTTACGCGGGTAGTTAATCTGACTACCCGCTTATTTTTAATGATAAAAAGGATGACTCATGACTTTGAATGAAGACCTTGGCTTTGATGCCAGTCAGTTTTATCATGCGTCTTGTATGAAACTTGCTAAGTCCATGGTGCTTAAGTCTACTGCAACTGCGATCGCAATGAACAATGAAGTTAATGCGAAGTTTGCAGCGTATGATACGAGCTACCTGGTGGATACGTTGCATCCTGAAACATGGCGATACTATTGCCATTTACAGGGAAAGTATCATTATACTGACGAATTGATGCAAGTAAGAAGTTTGGATACGTTACAGACGATTGACTTCACCCCTGAAAACCTGAAATTACACCGTGCGACATGGATACATTACAAGGCTAAAGGTGAGTATTATTATGAGTTGATTGCGAAGTATCCAGACCAACATCTTTTAGTAGATGGCATCTGTAATCCGATCGATTTTGAAACTGCGTATAAAGCAGAAGAATATTCTATCCTCGATTATGACCGTAGTCTCGTGGAAGAACAAGAAGTCGATCTTATCCCAAAACTTAATCGCCAAATTATTGAAACCTGTAACCGATTCCATAGTCGGGGCTATGGTGCATTTGATCCTACATTTAATGCATTAAAACTTGGTATCTTAGCGGTTCACTTACCTGGGATGATTATTGCTTTACGTGAGCAGTATATCAAAACGGAACAGGTGCATTCTTTCCACATCTGGAACTATCTTGGTAGTTACTTTGGTTTAGATAAATATAAACGTTTCTTAACCCACGAACAAGCGATGTGGTTGTATAAACATCTTCCTTATATAGACAGACATGCGGGTAAAGAAGATACCTTCTTAGATATCATCAAGTGGATGTTGACAACTCGCAGTATTCCTATTTATGGTTATCATATTGGTCGTGATACCAACCGTATCCTAGATCATGTTGATACACCAGATGTTTATCGTGAACAGCTTAACTTAAAGCATATCGACTATAAATCAGATGAAGACCACTTAAGTCTTGCTAAATTGATTGATAAGGAAGTGAAGGAAGCGAATCGCAATGATACCTTCAGAAATCC
>ERZ772906.426-NODE-426-length-25249-cov-12.381678_pt1 | contig 25249 bp, 20 predicted proteins | sample MGYA00511338_ERZ772906 | MGnify/ENA primary metagenome ERZ772906 (study PRJEB29015, sample SAMEA2738076) | human oral metagenome | biome: human oral; feature: human-associated habitat; material: saliva | place: China | collected 2212 ... | reverse complement strand
TCCGGCATGAAGATCGGCCAGGAGATCTACGCCAAGCAGCAGGCCGACGAGGCCGCCGCGCAGGCAGCTCCTGCCCAGGACGACGTCGTGGACGCCGAAATCGTTGACGAGGACGACAAGTGAGCATCGAGGAAACCAACGGTTTCTCGGTGCCTAACGAAGACGCCAACGTCGCCGGGGCCGACTCCAACGAGTCGGCCCCGGCCGACCAGACGGCCCACACACCCGAGAACAACGAGACCGCGCCCGGTTCGGAAAACGCCGCCCAGGCCTCGTCCGAGGCCTCTGCCGACGACATGAGCGCCTTCGAGGAGCAGGTCGAGGATTCCGACCTCGCCAAGGCTCTCGAGCGCATCGCGAGCGTCGAGGACCAGCTGGCCCGCGTCAACGCCGAGCTGTACAACCAGGGCCAGGAGTACGCCAACTACGTACGTCGCTCCAAGGAAGCCATTCCCGGCCATAAGACCGCGGGCCAGGATGAGGTCATCGACGCGCTCATCAGCGTCCTCGACGACATCGCCGCCGCCCGCGCACACGGCGACCTGGAGGACGGTCCCTTTGCGTCCATCGCCACGAAGCTCGAGGACACCCTCAAGACGCGCTTCGAACTGGAACGCTACGGTGCCGCAGGTGAGGACTTCGACCCGAACCTGCACGACGCCCTCATGGCCACCACCAGCGCTGACGTCGACCACCCCGTCATCGGGCAAGTCCTCACCAGCGGCTACCGCCGCGGCGAACGCGTCGTGCGCGCCGCGAAGGTGCTGGTGAATAACCCTGAATAACAGCAACAACACGCTCGTGACTGAAAGTGAGGTGAAACGCGCGTGAGTGAACAGGATTGGTTCTCGAAGGATTTCTACAAGGTCCTGGGAGTTGATAAGACAGCGGACAAGAAGGCCATTACGAAGGCCTACCGCAAGCTGGCGCGCAAGTGGCACCCGGATCAGAACCCGGGCGACAAGACAGCCGAAGCCAAGTTCAAGGAAATTGGTGAGGCATACGCGGTCCTGTCCAACGACGAGGATCGCAAGCGTTACGACGCGATTCGCGCGATGACCGGCGGCGGAGCGCGCTTCTCCGCCGGATCGGGCGGCACGGGAGGCTTCGAGGACCTCTTCGGTGGCTTCACCGGCGGCGGTTTTGGCGGCGGCCATAATGTACGCTTCCAGACCTCCGGCATGCCCGGCGGCGGCGCTGGTTTCGAGGACATCCTCTCCGGCCTCTTCGGAGGGGGCGGCGGCGCGAGCACGCGATTTGGGGGCGACCCTTACGGCTCGCCCTTCGGTGCCGGTGGCCATGCCCAGCAGGCGGCACCCACGCCCGAAAAGGGCGGGACGGTGCGCGCGAAGCTGTCCATCTCCTTCCGACAGGCCCTCAACGGTGCGACCTTGACCATCAAGGTGGGCGGCTCCCCGATCAAGGTCCGCATCCCTGCGGGCATCAAGGACGGTCAGAAGGTCCGCGTCAAGGGGCATGGCAAGCCGGGTATGCACGGCGGTTCCGTCGGCGACCTCGAGGTTGCCGTGACAGTCAAGCCCCACCCCGTGTACTCGCGCGAGGGCAACGACCTGGTCATGACACTGCCGGTGACAGTCTCCGAGGCCATCCTCGGTGCCACCATCGACGTGCCCATGATCGACGGCAACACGGCCACGGTCAAGGTGCCTGCGGGTTCCTCCTCGGGCGCGGAAATCCGCGTGCGCGGCGAGGGAGTGAAGACCTCGAAGGCGACGGGTGACCTTATCGCTCGTCTGTCCATCCAGGTTCCCGAGAAGCCCAGCCGCGAGCTCAAGAAGCTCGTGAAGGACATGGCGAAGGCCGAGGGTGACCTCGATGTGCGAGCATCGCTGGCGAAGGCGGCTGAGGAGTAATTCATGGCGACGACCGGCCCAGACGAGCCGATCACCTTCGTCATCTCGGTTGCGGCCGAGCTGGCGGGGATGCACCCCCAAACCCTGCGGCAATACGACCGTCTGGGCCTGGTCATCCCCGCCCGCACGAAGGGGCGAGGGCGGCGCTACACGAAACGCGACGTGCAACGCTTGCGTGACGTGCAGCGCATGAGTCAGGAAGAGGGCATCAACCTCGCTGGCATCCGTCGCATCCTCGAACTCGAGCGACGCGTCGAAGCTCTCGAAGCCGAACGTGACGCCCTGCGCGACGCCGTTGCTGCCTCCGAGGCGCGCCGCAACCGAGTGTTCGCGGCCTCCGCAGATGGCCAAGTCATGCCGATACGACGAGGCCAGCGTCCCTGGGATCGCTCCTCGAAGCCCGCGGCCGCTTCCGGCGGCTCGCTCACCGTGTGGGATCCGATGCGCGCGCTCGCGTCCCTGGCTTCCTCCGGGACTCCGACACGCCACGCACTGCCGGGACCATCTTCGAGCGTGCGATCTGTCATCGAGGGAACGATCATCTCCCGCTGATACGGTCGCGCACCTGCTGGTCGACTTACCTGCGCGCCCCGACGCTCCCGCGTCGGGGCGGCACAGCGTATCGGAGAGTTCTGTCCGTATTCTGGGTGCCTCCGGCTTCTCCCGCACGCTAACCCGCTATTCCGAGTGTGGGCGGCCATGCCCACGTGCGGGACAGGAGGCCCACGTGCGGGATACAGGACTCGGACTCGCACGAGCAGGCCCGCGTGTATGCTGTGGGTCCCTCCGCTCGAACTGCGTCGGTTGGGGTGCGTGGCCCGGTTGTTATGGCGGCCCGATAGCGTCCAGGATGGGTCAGCGCGTCGCCGGGAGACAAAAAGGAGCTGCGGGACCCATCCAACGGATGAGTCCCGCAGCCTAATTCGATCAAGGATCCGGGGGCACACAGGATCCCTGACCGAAGCCTGGAACAGGCGACAGGCTCTCGCCTGCTGAGAATAGTTTTACCAGGTCACGGCTGGTTTGGGTACTCGATCAGCGGTGATGTGCGCACTTCGCACGAACGTGCAGGCCGTCCGAAATGAGCGTGTGTCTCATCGGCAACATTTTTTCGAAATGGGCGCTGACCTGCGAGTTTGTATTTGGGTCGTGCTTTTCATTGAAAATACGCAGATTGTAAAGCGAGAGTGTCGCAGAAGCGGCGGGGTGGACTCCCCGTATTAACCGTTGAGTTGTATTGACGCGATCACATCGACATGTTGTGGGTAACGTCGGTATGGTATGCAGCACTTTTGATGCTGGTGATGTGTTCTCGGCGTGTCGCGTGGGGTGGTGTGCAGCCCAACTCGGCCCCGGCCTCGTCCATGAGGAGACCGCGGAGCGCTCCACCGACGCGAGTATGGCCCCGCAGGCGTTAACCTTGGGCCATGACGAATTCACCGCATCACCTGTCGGTGCGCTCGCGCGTGGCCAACGTGGCCGGCGCTGCCGCCCGCTTCACCTCCCGGGCCCTCGGCCGAGGATCCGGAGGCATGATTGGCGGAGAGGTCGCTCTGCGCATCTCCCCAAAGTTCCTGGCCGAACTGGCCGCCCCCTTCTCCTCGGTCATCGTTACCGGCACGAACGGCAAATCCACGACGACGCGCATGGTGCGCGCCGCCCTGGAGAGCGCCGGGCCCGTCGCCTCCAATATCAACGGTGACAACATGACCTCCGGCGTCATCACCGCCCTCATGCAGGGAAAGAACGCGACTCGCGCTGCCCTCGAGGTCGATGAAATGCATGTGCCCGCAGTTGCCGCGGACGTTCACCCCGACGTCTTCGTGTACCTCAACCTTTCGCGCGACCAGCTCGACCGCGTCGGCGAGATCGGTTCAGTCGAAAAGCGCCTGCGTGAGGGTGCGTCCGCTCACCCGAATGCCGTCGTTGTTGCCAACTGTGACGATCCACTGATCGTCTCCGCCGCCGCCGACAACCCGAACGTCGTGTGGGTCGCCGCCGGTGCCGGGTGGGGCGGAGACTCTGCGGCCTACCCGCGTGGCGGCCGCGTCGTGCGCAGTGGCGATGACTGGCACCTGATCCCTGCCTTCGAGGGCGAGGAACTCCCCGCACTACAGAGTCGCCCACAGCCCCACTGGTGGCTGACAGACGTCGACCTGACCCCCGAGGGTCCGCGTGCCCTCCTGCACGGCCCCGGCGACGTCGCCGTGCGACTCGAACTCAAGCTGCCCGGCCGCGCCAACCTCGGCAACGCCGCGCAGGCCGTTGCCGCGGCCGTCGCCATGGGCATGACGCCCGAGGCCGCGGCGACAGCCGTCAGCTCCGTCACCGAGGTCGCGGGGCGCTACTCCGTCCACGACGTCAACGGGCGCCGCGCCCGCATGATGCTCGCGAAGAACCCCGCCGGCTGGCAGGAAACCATGACGATGGTTGACCCGCGTGTCGACCAGGTCGTCATCGGCGTCAACGGGCAGGTTCCCGACGGGCAAGACCTCTCGTGGCTGTGGGACGTCGACTTCTCTCGCGTCAACCAGCCCGGCAGGCGCGTCATCGCCTGCGGCGAGCGAGGTGCCGACCTGGCCGTGCGCCTCGAATACGCTGGCATCCACTGCGACCTCGCACCCCTGCCCATGGATGCCCTGGCCGCGTGCGAGCCGGGGCGTGTCGAGGTCCTCCTCAACTACACGGCAATGCGCGACTTCAAGGTCCTGCTCGACCGAAAGGAAGGCAAGCGGTGAGCGCTTCCACACTGCGAATCGGTGTCCTCATGCCCGAGGTTTTGGGCACCTACGGGGACACGGGCAACGCCCTGATCCTGGCCGAACGCGCCCGCAGGCGCGGCATCGACGCCGAGGTCGTCCATGTCGGTCTGACCGAGGAAATCCCCGATAGCCTCGATATCTACACCCTGGGCGGGGGAGAAGACACTGCTCAGGCGCTCGCGGCCGACAAGTTCCGTGGCACGTCGGGCCTGGCGCGCGCCCTCGACGCCGACCGCCCGCTCCTGGCGATTTGTGCCTCCCTGCAGGTTCTCGGTCACTGGTATGAGGATGCGCGCGGCGCGCGCGTGCCCGGCATGGGCGTTCTGGATATCACGACGCTGCCGCAGGGGCATCGCGCTATCGGCGAGCTGGTGACAGTGCCCCTCGTTGAGGGACTGACTCAGCCGCTCAGCGGTTTTGAAAACCACGGCGGTGGAACCATCCTGGGCGAAGATGCAACACCCCTCGGCCGGGTCATCTCCGGCGTCGGCAACGGTACCCCGCAGGGCCAGGAACCCGCCGAGGTCGCCTACGACGGTGCCGTCCAGGGATCCATCATCGCCACCTACATGCACGGCCCGGCCCTGGCTCGTAACCCCGAGTTGGCGGACCTGCTACTCCAGCGCGCGACCGGCATGTCGCTGCCGCCCCTCGAGGTTCCCGGCGTTGCACAGCTGCGCGCGGAGCGCCTGAGCGGCGTTCAGCTGTCCTGACGCGCGCCGACACCCGCGATTCCGGACGTAGCCACGGCCTCGTCCATCCGTCGCCGATCCCACTCGGGGTCGGCGACGCGCCTTTTGTCGACAAAGTGAGTGCAGAGTCTTGTATGCTTGGCGACAAATCCCATCAGAAAGGCGACACCATGTCGAATCCCTCCGTTGGAAATCCGAACTCGCAGAACGCGCCGCAGGCATACCCGGGAGGTGCGTACGGTGCGCCTGCCCCGATGGCAATGCCGAAGCTGCCCGGTCGCGCGCCCGGCATTACGACGCTTGTCATTGGCATCCTGTTAATGGTTGTGGTCGCCCCGATTGTATTCTTCGGAATAATGATCGCGGGTGTCACCAAGACCGAGGGCAATGCCGTCAAGGGCGGTACGACGGCCAACGGCAGCATTGTGACCGTGACTGCGGATGGCAAATTCACGGTTACCACCGACGGCGCTGACCCCGCATGTTTCCTCATGGATGCGGGTGGCACGCTGTACCAACTCACCCCCTATAAGGATAACGAGGGCGTCTACACTGCCTCAGGTATTCCTGCAGGCCAGTACAAGCTGCAGTGTGAACGCATCGCCAGCAGCGCGACAGTCGTTGCCTTTAATGCCTCGCCGGAGGTCATGACGCAGGCCTTTGTCATGCCGTTCGTGTGGGGAACAGTCGTTGGTGTCGCCGGTCTTGTCGTCACGATCATCGGCGTCGTGCTCCTCGTGAAGGTGAACGGCAAGCGTCGCCGCATCATGCAGGAAGCCATGATGGCGGCTGTGCGCTGACGCGAATCCTGTCAGGGGCGAGGCTGGAGTAGTTCCGGCCTCGCCCCTTTTCTGCGCCTTCTCTCGGTATACGGTCCGGGGCGGTGCGCTGTAGGAGCGCGTGCGCCGTCCCATTCGCGTGAAACGCTATTCAGCGCGCGTGCAGCGTTGTTATGCTTAAGCAAAATTCCCACCAGGAAGGCACGCACATGTCACATCCCCCCTACGGTTCTTCGGGCGGCCAGAACACGCCCTGGCCTCAGTATGGTGAAAACGCGGGTGGAGTCCCGCAAGGCTACCCGGGTGGAGGTCCGCAGGGCTATGCAGGCGGCGGGTACGTCGCCCCTGCTCCGGTGGTCATGCCTCCGATGCCCAGTCGCGCGTCGGGCATTGTTGCCCTCGTTCTCGGCATTGTGATGATGGTCTTGATCGCGCCCATCGTTTTCTTCGCGACGATGGCTATTGGTTTGACGTCGAGCGTGGAGGACTTGTCGAACGGTAGAGCGCTGGGGAACGGCGCGAGCGTCACTGTGACGGATAAGGGCAGTTATTCGGTGATGATCGGTGACGGGAGCGCCTCCTCGTGCGCGCTCGTCGACGCCAACAATAAGAGTTATACGCTCGATCCCTACGAGGGGAGCAACACCCTGTTCTCGGCGTCGGATCTGCCGGCGGGCACCTACAAGATTCAGTGCCAGGGCCTGACCTCCGGCGCGGAAGTCGCCGGTTTTAATGGTTCTGCGGAGCAGCTGGCGAACAAGGCGATCATCATGCCCCTCATCTGGGGAACCGTCGTCGGCGGCGGCGGTCTCGTCCTCATGATTGTTGGCATCGTGCTCCTCGTGAAGGTGAACGGCAAGCGTCGCCGTCTTGCGCAGGAAGCCATGATGGCGGCCATGCGCTGACCCGCCACCCTGAGAGGGGCGAGTCCCGGAGGCGTCTCCGGCCTCGCCCCTCTCTGTCTGTCTGGCTACGCATCTCCCACGAAAGGAACTCTCGTGTCCACCCTGTCTTTCACCGGCGAGCGCCGAGTGCGTTTTCCCGCCCCTGACGTCGCCCGCGGCTTTATGCTGGCCCTGATTGCTCTGGCGAATGTGCCATTCTGGGTTCGCTTCTTCCCGGACTATCCCGCGCCGGGGCAGGCGGCGCTCGATGCAATGAGCGGGGTGGATCAGTGGTGGTTCCTGCTGCGAGCGCTGTTCGTCGACCGCCGTGCCTATCCGCTTTTTTCGATTCTCTTCGGTTTTGGGATGGCGATCATGGCCAAGCGCATGATCGAGCGTGAGCGTCGCGTCGCTCGTGAGGCTCTGCCCGCCGAACTCAGCGCCGGGTGGATTCCCCTGCAGTGGCAGTTTTATGACGAGGACGTGGAGCGTCGCGCTCGTCGTGCGGCGTCGCGTTTGATCCGGCGCCGTGGCTGGTGGATGCTGGCGTTTGGCGCTGTGCATAGTGTCATTTTCCAGGGGGACATTATTGGGGCCTATGGCCTGGTGGCGGTGATCTTCGCGGAGGTTATTGTGATGAGGCGCGTGTGGCTGCGCGTGGTCATCGGGGTGACGGGTGCGTCGCTGAGTCTCCTTCTTCTGTCGTCGGGCGCGGCGGAGATGGGTGCCCGTCCGATGACGCTGGAGTATCACGCGCAGTCGACGCTGGAGGCGACGACGCCTCTGTGGAATCTGGCCGGGTGGCTTGTGGCTACGCCCTTCACGGTGCTGACTACCCTTGTCGTGCCCTGTGTGATGCTCGGCGTGGGGGTCGAGCGTTGGGGAGCGCTGCAGGATCCGAGCGGCCATCGCGGAGCGCTCGTCGCGATTGCTGGTGGTGGCCTCCTGGCGGGGACGCTGGGGGCGCTGCCCTACGCGCTCGACCAGTTGGACTGGGCGCACATTGGTGGCTCGGGTTGGACGTTCCCTCTTTTTCACGCGTCGGGTGTCGCTGGGGCGTGCGGCTGGTTGGCGCTCCTTGCTCTCCTGGGTGGGGGTCCTCGCGAGGCCTCGGCGGAGTCCGAGGAGAGCGCGGCGTCGCTTGAGGAGCTAGGGGCGTTCCGCTCGTTCCTGAGCGCGATTGGACGCCGGTCGATGACCGCGTACTTGGCTCAGACGCTCGTCTTCGCCGTGCTGTTCCTGGTGCTCGGGGCTGTGGGAGTACGCTCCGTGGGCGTGGCGGTCTCCGCCCTCATTGCGCTCGCCGTGTGGGCGCTCATTGGAGTCGGGTGCGTTGTTTCCGACGCGATGGGACGTACGCGTGGGCCCGCTGAGCGTCTCCTGCGCTGGGTGGTTGCGCGCACCGCGTGGACCTTGCCGCTGCCGAAGCTACCGATGTCAATTTACGGTGCGTCGGCACTGGGGGCAGCGCAGAAGCTTGGGGTGCAGGGCGACCCCGAGGCGATGTTGTCGGCGTCTCCGGGCGATGAAGGAACGCCACGGGATTCCTCGGACGGCATACAAAATAATGCAAATAGCTGAAAACTCTGCATCGTGCAAGAGATGGGAGTGAATGTGACGCAATAGACAAAGCATCTCCCTGCTGTCGCCGCCTCCCGGATGAGCTGCGGTGATGGCTGTACGGTGTTCATTCGCGCCGTGGCCGCAGTGTCCTTTAGGCCCTGCGGCCATTGGTATTTCGCCGATTCTGCGCTACTGTGAAGGTGTAGTGATACACACGCTGATGGCACGATGTAGTGAGCGGAGGAGGCGGCCGGTGGTTGTGCACATGTCAAACGCACAGAGGGGTGGTCGACGCGCTCACACCCCCGGGGTACCGACGCAGTGGCGCGTCACGAACGACGGATACGAGTAGGGGAGTCATCATGGGCTGGCTATGGCGGGCGGACGCCGACGGCGGAACCGACGGCGAGGAAACGCCTCGCCGCGCCGAATCGGCGGACGATAACCGCTCTGATATGGGACAATGGGAGGGTAGTAAAGCAACGTCGGCGGAAGGAATCGCCACGGGTAACTCGGAGTTTGAGGCCAATCGTTTCGATATGGTCCGCCCTATCACGCAGGAGCGCCTGGGGCTCCTCTTCGATTCTGAGGGATGGGCCTGGCGCATCGACAACGATGGAGACCTGTGCGGCCTGTGGGAGGGGCACCTGTTCTGCTTCCGCTTCCTCGGCGACTCGTGCGAGGTGCTTTCGATTGTTGCGTTTATGAAGCAGTTGGTTCCCCTTGAATATGGGGAGGATCTGCGTGATTTCCTGCAGGCGTGGCATGGAGAGTTCCTGTGGCCCAAGGCTTACGTCGCGGAGCAGCTCGAGGGGGATCGTGTCGTCGCCGAGGTGAATGGCGACTATGAGTACGGCGCAACGGATGCGCAGCTGATCCAGCAGGTCATGTGCGCGCTGGCGACGACGCTGCAGCTCTTCCGTGCGCTCGCGGATCGTTACAGTATTGAGGATGCTGAGGGACCTGGTCCCTCGGGTGGCCATCAGCGCGGATTTGGCGGTCCTACCTGGCTTCCGGAGAACTGAACTCCGGCCTCGCCTGTACCTTGTGTTCCCATTTTGAAGTTGAGTGGAATAGACTCAACTTCGGGTTCGTTATGTCTACCAGATGCGTCGACAACCGTCGATGCGAGACGAATGAACCATTTGGAGGAACGATCTCATGGCACGTGAGATGACAACGAAGGCGCAGGAGGCCATCGCCTCCGCGCTCCAGGCCGCGTCGGCGGTCGGAAACCCGCAGGTCGAACCCATTCACCTGCTGCAGTCCCTTATTGAGCAGCGCGACGGTATTGCCCTGTCCCTGCTCGGGGCAGTGGGGGCGGACACGCGCGCAATCGGCGCACGCACCCGTAATGCACTGGTGGCGCTACCCAGTACTCAAGGGGCATCCGCGGGTTCCGCTCAGGCCTCGCGCACGCTGCTCGCCGCCGTTCAGGATGCGGGGGAGCGCGCCGAGAGCGCGGGAGACCAGTACATTTCGACCGAGCACCTGCTCATCGCTCTGGCAGCGTCCGATACCGAGGCGGGGCGTATTCTCACCGCCGGTGGTGCGACGGCTGAGGCCCTGACGCAGGCGCTCGCCCAGCTGCGTCCTGACCCGATCACCTCGCCCGACCCCGAGGGGTCGTTCGAGGCTCTGTCCAAGTACGGTCGGGACCTGACCGAGGTGGCGCGCGAAGGTAAGCTCGATCCTGTCATTGGGCGCGACAACGAGATTCGTCGCGTCGTCCAGGTCTTGTCCCGGCGTACGAAGAACAACCCCGTCCTGATCGGTGAACCCGGCGTCGGTAAGACCGCCGTCGTCGAAGGCCTCGCCCAGCGCATCGTCGCGGGCGACGTCCCGGAGTCCCTGCGCGACAAGCGCCTGGTGTCCCTTGACGTGTCGTCGATGGTTGCCGGTGCGAAGTATCGCGGCGAGTTCGAGGAACGCCTCAAGGCGGTCCTGGCCGAGATCTCCCGCTCGGACGGGCAGATCATCACCTTCATTGACGAGCTGCATACGGTCGTGGGCGCGGGCGGCGGTTCCGAGGGTGCGATGGACGCGGGCAACATGCTCAAGCCCATGCTCGCCCGCGGCGAGCTGCGCATGGTCGGTGCGACGACCCTCGACGAGTACCGCGAGAACATTGAAAAGGACCCGGCGCTTGAGCGCCGCTTCCAGCAGGTGTTCGTCGGCGAACCCTCGGTTGAGGACACCGTCGCCATTCTGCGCGGCATCGCCCCGAAGTACGAGGCTCACCACAAGGTGACCATCTCCGACGGCGCGCTCGTCGCCGCGGCGACTCTGTCGAACCGCTACATCACGGGACGTCAGCTTCCTGACAAGGCGATCGACTTGATTGACGAGGCCGCGTCTCGCCTGCGCATGGAGCTGGACTCCTCGCCGGTCGAGATCGATGAGCTGCGCCGTAGCGTGGATCGCCTCCGCATGGAGGAGTCCTATCTGACCGAGTCCGACCCGGAGGGCCTCGACGAGGCCACCCAGGATCGCCTCAGCAAGCTGCGTGCTGACTTGGCGGACCGTGAGGAGAACCTGCGCGCCCTCACTGCGCGCTGGGAAGCTGAGAAGGCCGGGCACAACCGTGTCGGCGACCTGCGCGTCCAGCTGGATACGCTGCGTACCCAGCTCGACCTGGCGGTTCGCGAGGGGCGCTGGGAGGAAGCCGGTCGTCTGCAGAACGGCGAGATCCCCTCCGTTGAGCGTCAGATTGCCGAGGCCGAGGCGCAGGCTGAGGATCAGGAAGCTCAGGGCGATGAGGAGCCGATGATTGCGGAGAAGGTCGGTCCCGCGGAGATCGCAGAGGTGATCGAGGCGTGGACCGGAATTCCCACGGGTAAGCTCCTTCAAACTGAGACAGACAAACTCCTGCACATGGAAACCGAGTTGGGTAAGCGGCTCATCGGGCAGAAGGATGCTGTGCGTGCGGTGTCCGACGCTGTTCGGCGCTCGCGTGCGGGGCTGTCGGATCCGAATCGTCCGACTGGTTCCTTCCTGTTCCTGGGACCCACGGGTGTGGGTAAGACCGAGCTGGCTAAGTCGCTCGCGGAGTTTCTCTTCGACGATGAGCGCGCGATCGTGCGCATCGACATGTCGGAGTACTCCGAGAAGCACTCGGTTGCCCGCCTGGTCGGTGCCCCTCCGGGGTACGTCGGCTACGAGCAGGGTGGTCAGCTGACCGAAGCAGTGCGTCGTCGGCCATATTCTGTGGTCTTGCTCGATGAAGTTGAGAAAGCTGACCCTGAGATTTTCGACATCCTTTTGCAGGTTTTGGATGACGGGCGTCTCACTGATGGCCAGGGTCGGACTGTTGACTTCCGCAATACCATTTTAATTCTCACGTCTAACTTGGGATCACAGTTCCTGGTGAACCAAGACTTGACGACCGAGGAAAAACGGGATGCAGTCATGTCTGTCGTCCGGTCGAGTTTCCGGCCAGAGTTCCTCAATAGGTTGGACGAAACTGTCATGTTTGACGCTCTGACCCGCGAAAATCTGGGTGAGATCGTTGACCTGCTGGTTGCTGCACTTCAGTCCCGCCTGCGTGATAGGCGTATCAACTTGACAGTTAGCGAAGCGGCGCGCGGTTGGCTCACGCGCGTGGGGTATGATCCTGCCTTTGGGGCGCGCCCGCTACGCCGCTTAATTCAGTGCGAAATCGGTGATCGACTGGCTGTTCTTCTGCTTGCAGGGGATGTGCAGGACGGGCAGAACGTGACAGTTGACATTAATGCAACCTTTGACGGGCTTGTCATGAATGTTGATAAACCCTGAGATTGCGCGCTACACTGAATACCAGTGTGTATTTCGGACTAACGGTATGTGATGTCCGCAACAGCAGGAGATGATATGACAACGCAGAGGAAGGCCCGTGGAGCCTATTCCGTTGGACAGGCGACGCGTGAATCCATCCTCTCGGCAGCGATGGTTCTGATCGCGGAGCGAGGCTACAATGGCTTCTCTCTGCGCGACCTCGGTCGTCGAGTCGGTATTTCCCACCCCGCCGTCGTCTATCACTTCCCCTCCAAGGAAGCGATCCTGCGCAGTGCGATCCAGCGTCACGAGGAGATGAACGCCCTCTTCGACGTCTCCATTAACGAGGAAGCGGAAGGTGGATTCGACGAGGGCGGCATCACCGCCGGTTCGTTCGTTGACTGGGCCGTCGGGGAGATGCGTTTCGCTATGAAGCCCGGCGCGGATGCGGCCATCGCCCTGGACTGCGTCCTGTGGGCGGAGTCCTCGTCGGAGACTCATCCTGCGCACGCGCACTACAAGTACCGTACGCAGCAGATGGAGGAAGCTCTCACCTCGATGATCACCGCTTTCGTCGAGGACGAGGGTGCCGACATCGGTACGATTCCTCGCACCCTGGCAAAGATCCTGATCCGCTACTGGTATGGCTCCGTCGTGTCGGCTCGTTACAACGACGAACCCATCGACGCTCGCGAGTTCGTCGCTGACTTCCTAGCCGTGTGCGTGCAGCTCCTGCACCTGCCGGCGCACTACGTCCTCCAGCTCGGTGCCTCCGTGCCCGAGGAAGTCGCGGAAGTCTATGCCCGCACGCTGCGCAAGATCAGCGAGAAGACCACGGCAGCAGCAGAAGCCGCCGCCGTAGCCGCGGCTCCGGAAGCCACCACCGCGTGATCGGCCCGCTACCTTCTTTCGATGTCGCCCTCGTCCTTCGCGTCGGGGGCGACGTCGTCTACTCGCGCGGCGATGTTGATCGCGCGTTCCCGCTCGCGTCTGTCACCAAGCCGATCGTCGCGTGGTCGGTGCTGGTCGCGGTCGAACGAGGTCTGATCTCCCTCGACGATCCTGCAGGTCCCGAAGGGGCCACGGTTCGCCATCTGCTCGCCCATGCCTCGGGTCTGCCCTTCGAGGGGCGGCGTCCTGTCGCCGCTCCTGGGAAGCGTCGCATCTACTCCAACGAGGGCTTCGATATCCTCGGCGAGGTCGTGGCTGAGGCGAGCGGAATGGGGGTCGCTCAGTGGGTACGCCAGACGGTGTTTGACCCGCTTGGAATGGGTTCCGCGGACATCCCGGGTAGTCCCGCTCATGCGGGTGTTGCGAGCGCCGCCGACGTGAGCCTTTTCGGTGCTGAGCTCGCCCGTCCGACCCTGGTGAGCGCGCCGCTAGCCGCCCTCGCGGGACTCTCACAGTTTCCGGCGCTCGCCGGTGTCGTGCCCGGCTATGGGCGTTTTGCGCCCTGCCCGTGGGGCCTCGGCCTGGAAATTCGTGGCGAGAAGGCTCCGCACTGGACCGCGCCCGACGCCTCGGCGCGCACGATTGGACACTTCGGGCAGTCGGGTTCTTTCGTGTGGGCGGACCGCGACCTCGGGGCCAGCGCCGCCTTCGTGGGTGCTGAGCCTTTCGGACAGTGGCATCACGACAACTGGTCGGCCCTCAACGCGTCGTTGTTGTCCCTTGCGCGCGAGCGCGCCTAATCGCGATGGATCGAGGTCTGGGCGAGTGTCCAAGTCTCGATCCGTACCGGAGGCGTCGCCCCGGCCTCGTCCCTGATCTGTTAGTCGACGTCGACGATGACGGGCACGTGGTCGGACGCGCCCTTTCCCTTGCGCTCGTCGCGGTCTATCTGCGCGCCGCTCACGCGGGCCGCGAGCGCCGGCGAGCAGTAGGCGAAGTCGATGCGCATGCCTTGGTTTTTGGGGAAGTGTAGCTTCTGGTAGTCCCAGTAGGTGTAGTTGGTGACGCGCTCTCGCGTGACTTCGACCCAGCCGTCGGAGGCGAAGGCAGCAAAAGCCTTGCGTTCGGGTGCGGAGACGTGCGTGGCACCCTCGAAGACGCTCATGTCCCACACGTCTTCGTCGAGGGGTGCGACGTTCCAGTCGCCCACGAGGGCGATGCGCGCCTCGGGGTCGGACAGCCAGTCGCGCCCTTGCTCGGCGAGGTTGGCGAGCCACTGGAGCTTGTATGTGTAGTGCGCGTGCGTGAGTTCGCGGCCGTTGGGCACGTACAGGCTCCAGATTGTCATCGACGAGGCCTGCCCGTCCCTCGGGGGGAGGGCGTCGGTTGTGTCGATGGTGACGCCAAGCGCGCGGGCTTCGACGACGGGCGGTTCGCCGAACGCGGGCTGGGTGGGGAAGTGGTCCTGAATATCGAGGATGGGCAGGCGTGAGGCGACGGCGACGCCGTTCCACTGGTTGAGGCCGTGGATGGCGACGTGGTAGCCGGCCTTCTCGAAGGGTTCGATGGGGAACTGGTCGGGGCGGCACTTGATTTCCTGCATGGCGAGCACGTCCGTGTCGGAGCGCTGCAGGAAGGCGATGACTCGGTCGACGCGCGTGCGGATGGAGTTGACGTTCCAGGTCGCAAATCTCATGGGGTTGAGCCTAGCTGTGAGTGGGGGAGTGGGCGCGTGAAACACGCGTGAAACAGGTGTGAAACGCGCGGAGTTGCGCAGTTGTCGGACAGGCGTAATAGAATGATAATGATTCTCATCTATAACATAGCTAGAAAAGGCACTCTTATGTCATACCTGCGACGCGTGAACACAGCGGCGCTGGCCCTCTTCCTGGCGCTCACCCCGGCCACTGCGTGGGCTGGACCCGACCAGGACAAGGATTGGATCGTCACCAGGCAGCACGTCGATGCACCCATCCCCGTCTGGCACGACGACACGAACAGCTTCTCCCTGAATACCATCAACCTACCGATGGAGAAGACCGCCCTGTGGATCCCCAAGGCGTGGACCGGAACCAGTGAGAAGGACGAGGCGAAGTCGCAGCTGGTCATACCCGCCAAGCGCCCCGATCTGGCGTTCCTCGGCTCCGAGGGGGCCGTCCTGAACGCGGCCCCCCAGAACCCCGGACCGGGCAATACCCCCATCTGGGCAGGCCTGGGTGCCGGAGAGGTCGGCGACGCCGACAAGTTCGAGGGCGAGACCTACACGCTCGACCTCATCAGCGTCGACGGCCCGGGTCGAATGGAGATGTTCATCGACAACGGCGACAGCGTCAACCGTTTCCTCTCCAGCCACGACACGGCCTACCGCAGCGTCTACAACCCGCGTCACTCGCACATGTATACGACCTTCACGCAGCCCGGTCGATACGTCGCGAACTACAAGATGACCGCGCGCAGCGCCGACGGGACCGCCATCTACTCTTCGCCGATTACGCCGCTGGTCTGGCAGGTCGGCGGTGAGAACCCCGCCGATGGCACCATCAAGGACATCGAGGCCGCCTACAACGCCGCGCGCGCCGAGCGCGGTGACGGCAACGAGGCCCAGCCCACGCTGACCCTGTCCCACCACGCCGAGCGCGCCCACCCCGGCGACAACTTCCTCACCGACATCACGATCGACACGGGCGTTCCCACCGACACCGGGCGTGCGTGGATCACCGTCAACGGCTACTTCCTCACCGAGGTCGCTGTCGAGGGCGGTCGAGCAACCGTCTCCGAGCTGCTCGGAGAGGACGCTGCCGCCGTCCAGGCGATCTACATTCCCGGCGATTCCGGCTCGTCGCGCTGGATCTCGCAGGTCGTGCAGTACTCCCAGAAGGACACCGAACCCGTCACCGTCGGCACCACCGACACGATCCTCGTCGACTCCAACCCGGACCCCGCGCCCGTGTGGAACCCCGACCACCTCCCGCTCTCCTCGCGCCGCGTCGACGTCTCCTACGACCTCAAGCCCGGCACGACCGATCAATACACAGCGACGGTGCGTGCGAACGACCCAACCCTGCGCGCCACCTACAAGATCGAGTTCCTCGAATCCAAGTGGGATTTCAGCCCCTGGTGTTCCATGGAAGGCACCCTGGGTGCGGGAGGCATGGACACGAAGACCCAGGACCTCGGCGTGTGCCAGTCCGACCCCATGTACATGCGCGTCATCCTGCGCCCCCACCCCCTCTCCGACGCGGTCATGACCGTCGCTGAAGCCTCCGACGTCACCGTTGGCGACCACGTGGGACTCACCGCCATGCTGACAATGCGTGACGGCGTCGCCGCCCCCGAGGAACCGGAACCCGCGCCCGCGCCGGAACCGACCCCCGACCCCGCGCCGACTCCCGAGCCGGATAACGGTGGCGGCCACGAGAACCCGACCCCGGCCTCGTCCCTCCTGAGCGACCCAGTCGAGATCGCACGCGGACACCTCGACGTGCGCCTGACCCAGGCGAACGGAGAAAACGGCATCACCTACGGGCTGGCCGTCAAAGACGACTCGCTCACCAACGCGCGCACCTCCGTGATGCGCACCGTCGGCTCCACGACTCTCACGGTCGCCCCCAACGCGCGCTTCGTGCGCCCCGCATCTCTGTCTGACCCAAGCTACGACGTGCTCGGACCCGTCGGCACCGCCACCTACGTGCTGCCCGAGACACAAAACAGTGACATCGTGTGGCCCGGACTGTCCACCGAAGGGGTCGACTACGCGGCCCTACCCGACGGTGCTGACCTGACACTGCACTTGGCCGAGGCCCCCGCGGGCGCGCGCGTTGCCTTCTTCCAGGGAGGCACCTTCGGAAGCGGCGCAAAGATCCACTTTGACTCGTCCACGGGCGACGGCGTCGTCCACACGACCGAGTCCACCCACATGCACGGCAACTGGGTATTCAGCGCTCCCGGCACCTACCGCATCGAGGTCGGTGCTCGCAGCGGCGAGCGTGTCCTGGCCGAACCGCAGGCATTCACCGTGATCGTGCGCGGAAGCCACCACGAGCAGCCCGGTCCCACCCCGGGCGGAGAGCCGGTGCCCACACCCTCGCCGGATCCTGCGCCCAGCCCGGAACCCGCGCCTTCGCCGGCCCCCGAGCCCAGTGTGGACCCGGAGCCTTCGCCGACCCCCGCGCCGAGCGTTGACCCGGCGCCCGCTCCCGCTCCCACCCCCAGTGTTGACCCCGCGCCTGCACCTGCGCCCAGCGCGAATCCGGCCCCGGCCCCGAGTGTCGCTCCCACCCCTGCGCCGAGTCTCCGCCCCAGCGGCTCAACGGCACCGGTCTCGCCTCGTGGGACCAAGGAGGTCATGAGGAACCTGCTCTCGAGCGGAAGTCGTTCGTCTGCGGGGACGTCCGGCGGATCCGCGAGCGGTTCGGGCGCGGTGACCACCAGCTCTGGCACGATCTCTCGGGGTGGTTCGGGCGGTGCAAGCACCTCGGGTTCTGGCACTCCGGTGAGCGCGCCCAAGGCGGCACCCGCCGTCACACCGAGTGCTAGCCCCCAGAGCGGCCCCCAGAGCGGCCCCCAGAGCGGCCCCCAAAGCGGTGCGCAGAGTGGCGAGAACGCCCAGAGCGGCGCATCAGGCACTTCATCGGACGGATCGGATGACGCGGTATCCGCGTTGCCGGTCGCTTCTGCGGCCGACAGCGGACGCTCGGGAGGCTGGAGTCCCTACTGGCTGCTCCTCCTCATCATCCCGGCGGCCCTCGCCGGTGGCGGAGCCATCTTCCTGATCCGCACCCGATAAAACACCTGGCCGGGGTCCCTCACGACACACGAGTGTGAGGGACCCCGGCCTCGTGCTACCCCATACGTGCGCGCTAGACTGCCCACATGGGAACCGCGCTTGTGACCGGAGCGACCTCCGGAATTGGTGAAGAATTCTGCTGGCAGCTGGCCGCCGCCGGACACGACCTGGTGCTCGTCGCACGCCGTGAGGACGCGCTGCGCGCGCTCGCGGCCTCGCTGACAAACGTCGTGGGCGTGAACGCCGAGTACATCGCTGCCGACCTGTCCACCGAGGACGGGTGCGCGCGGGTCGCAGCCCGCCTCGACGTGGGAGGCCCGGCCGATGCTCAGAAGCCGGACCTGCGACCCGTCGACCTCCTCGTCAACAATGCCGGATTCGGGTTGGGAAGCCCCTTCCTGGACAACAGCCTGGAACGCGAAATCAACGGCCTGAACGTCATGGTTCGCGCCGTCATGACGCTCGCCCACCACGCCGGCATCTCCATGCGTTCGCGCGGACGCGGCGCGATCCTCAACGTCGGCTCCGTCGCCTCGCGCACGGGCGCGGGTACCTATTCCGCGCACAAGGCCTGGGTCGTCGCCTTCACCGAGGGCCTTGCCGCCGAACTGAAAGGCTCCGGCATCACGGCGACCGTCGTGTGCCCCGGCCCCGTAGACACGCCCTTCTTCGAGCGGGCGGGCGTCGACATGCGCGCGACCCCCTCCTGGCTCATGGCCAGCCCCGACCAGGTCGTCACGGCAGCCCTCGACGCCGTGCGCGTGGGCCGCGTCCAGGTCACCCCGACTGTTCCCTACAAGGTCGCCATGGGTGCCATGAAGCTCGCCCCGCGCTGGGTGACCGCGCGCGCCATGCGCTCCGTTCCCCACATGTGAGGGCGCGCAGACGAAGACGAGGCAGGGGCCAGGTTCGCGCAGAACCCAGCCCCGGCCTCGTGCATGCGGGAGGGAAATCAGGCCAGGCCGATGTCCTCCAGGCCCAGTGCGTAGAAGTACGGGAAGCTTTCGGCTTCGATGCGTTCTTTTGCGCCCGTCGCACGGTCGACGATCACCGCGACGGCGACGACGTGCGCGCCGGCCTCACGCAGGGCGAGCGCAGCCTCCAGTGGGGAACTGCCCGTCGTGGACGTGTCTTCCAAGACGACGACGTTCTTGCCCACGACGTCCGGACCCTCGATGCGGCGCTTCATGCCGTGATCCTTCGCGGCCTTACGCACGACGAATGCGTCCAGATCCAGGCCGCGCGAGGCAGCAGCGTGCAGCATCGCGGTCGCGACGGGGTCGGCACCCATTGTCAGTCCGCCGACGGCCACGTACTCCTCGCCCACCGCGAAGCCAGCCTCCTCCAGGAGGTCGAGCATGACGTGGCCGATGAGCGGGGCCGCCTCGTGGTGCAGCGTCGAGCGGCGCATGTCGACGTAGAAGTCGGACTCGCGACCGGACGCCAGGGTGACCTTCTCGTGGATAACGGAGAGCTCCTGGACGAGGGCCGCCAGGCGCGCCTTGTGGGAATCGTTGGTCATGGTGTTTCCTTTACGTGTCGGTGGTCAGTGGGCCGCCTCGACGAGCTCAATGAGATCGCCGATACCCTCGTGGATGCCGAAGGGACGGAACGGGTAGTTGCAGACGTCCTCGCGGGCCGTGGAACCCGACAGAACCAGGTGCGTGCGCAGGCCCGCCTCGACGCCGGCGCGCACGTCGGTGTCCATGCGGTCGCCGACCATCGCGGCCCGCTCCGAGTGAGCCCCGATCTTGTTCAGGCCGGCGCGGATCATGACCGGGTTCGGCTTGCCCACGAAGTAGGGCTGCTTGCCGGTGGCCGCCGTGATCATCGCGGCGATCGCGCCGCACGCGGGCAGGGTGCCCTCGTCGGAAGGGCCGGACACGTCGGGGTTCGTCGCAATGAACTTCGCGCCGCCCTCAATGAGGCGGATCGCGTGGGTCAGGGCATGAAAATCGTAGTAGCGAACCTCGCCGAGCACCACGAACTCAGGATCCGTTTCCGTCATGACGTAGCCGGCGGCGTGAATCGCGGTCGTCAGGCCAGCTTCGCCAATCACGTAGGCCGTCGAGCCGGGGGACTGCTGCTGGAGGAACGCGGCCGTGGCGTTCGCGGACGTCCAAATGTTCTCTTCGGGGATGTCCAGGCCCGAGTTCGCCAGGCGGGCTGACAGGTCGCGGTTGGTGAACACCGAGTTGTTGGTGAGGACCAGGAAGGGAGTGTCGGTGGCGCGCAGCGCCGCCAGGAATTCGTTCGCGCCCGGCAGTGCGCGGTTCTCCTTGACCAGGACACCGTCCATGTCGGAGAGCCACGCGCTCACGGGCGGCATATCACGGAGTGCTGTTTCTTCGTTCATCAGCGGATTCATGCCCCTATTCTACGTTCCCGCTAGGGTGGGACCCGTGAACGAGTTCGAAAACGGATGTGACATCGCGCGGCAGGGCGCGGTTTCTGGGAACACTGAGGCGTACGAGGCTGGGGCTGGTTCGCGTGCGCAGGTGGGGGTCGGTCCGTGGCCGGGTGGGCAGGCCGCCTGGCCGGTCGGCGAGCACTATGATCGTGAGCTGCTGGCTCACGGGGATCGGCGCAACGTCGAGGACCGCTACCGGTATTGGACGATGGAGGCGATCCGCGCGGACGTGGCTGCGCGCTCCCTGCCTTTCGAAGTCGCCGTCGAAAACCTCGATCACGACTTCAACATTGGGTCCATCGTGCGCACCGCGAACGCGATGGGCGCCCGGCGCGTCCACGTCGTGGGGCGCAAGCGGTGGAACCGTCGCGGGGCCATGGTCACCGACCGTTACCTGCCCGTTGATCACTGTGCCGAGGTGCGCGAACTCGTCGACCACTGCTCTCGCGAGGGCCTATCCCTCGTCGGCGTCGACAACGTCGAGGGGTCCGTCGCCCTCGAAGGGGCACTCCTGCCCGAGCGCGCCTGCCTGGTCTTCGGGTCCGAGGCCTCGGGCCTCAGCGAGGAGATGCTGGTCGCCTGCCAGGTCGTCGTCGCCATCACTCAACGCGGTTCCACGCGCTCCATGAACGTCGGCCATGCCGCCGCCATTGTCATGTGGGCGCACGCCACGCGTTTAGGAGCGCTCAACCAGGCCTGACAATGTCACGTTTTCGGCATTTTCTATGGGTTTTTATCGAGCTCCGTAGTAAGTGGAATCTGACCATCGGTATTGTATTTGAGCAGTAAGTGTCGGTAGCATTGAGGCTCCAGATGCTTGATGGAATGGATGCTTGTCATCCATTTTAATTTGCGCTTTGGAAAGTTTGCGTGGAAGCAAATCGCTGAACAGGAGAATTAATGCTTCAGTCATCACCACGCCACGTGCGAGTACCACGGCTCGCACGCACCCGAGCGAAAGTCGCGCTCATCCTCACGTCCGTGTGCGACCACGTCGCCGCGGTCCTCGTCCCCTCACATCCCATCTGAACGCGCAGGCGGCCACCCAGGTTCCCGAAACCATCCCGTCCCTCGAAGGTTGGACCTCGGCCTCGGGCACGTGGACCCCCGCAGGCGGTCTGCAGATCGTTCACACTGACTCCGCCGAAGCCGCCGGAGTCAGCGCCCTGCTGAGCCGCGCCCTCGCCGACTCCGGCATTACCGGCATCACCGACGGTACCGGTGCTGCCCCCTCAACCAACGCCGTCAGCCTGACAATCGACCCGTCTCAATCACCCCTCGGCGATGAAGGCTACCAGCTGACCGTCACCGGAAACGGTGCCTAAGTCGTGGCCGCCACCCGCGCCGGCCTCCTGTGGGGTGCCCGCACCCTCGAGCAGGCAGTTCGCTCGGGCAAGGGAACCGTGCCCACCGGTAGCATCACCGACATCCCGCGCTTCCCTGATCGCGGCGTCACCCTGTGCGCGTGCGGCACCCACATCACGCTGGACTGGATCAACCGACAGATCGACCGCATGTCCGATCTGAAGATGAACTACCTGTCCCTTGAGCTGCGCATTAAGTCCGACAAGTACCCGGCCACGACCTCCTTCTCCTACTACACGAAGGATTGAAGTCAAGGCCATCGTCGAACACGGCCGCGAGGTCGGCGTCCGCGTCGTCCCGCTCCTCAACGCTTCCGGCCACACCGGCACCATCCTCGGCAACTTCCCGCAGTTCCAGGTCGCCGACGACTCTGGCACGAAGAGCGCCAACCACCTCAACTTCATCGACCCCGCCGCCCAGCAGTTCTACTTTGGCCTCATCGACGAATACATGGACGCGTTCGGCTCCACCGAATGGCACATGGGTGCCGACGAGTTCTTCTTCAAGCAGGGACCCGGAGAGTTCACCAATTTTCTCGGTCAGGTCCGTGCTTCCTACGGTGACCAGTCGATGACTTTCGACGCGGCCTTCAATGACTTCATCAACAAGGTCAACGCGCACGTCAAGTCGCGCGGCGGCACGCTGCGCCTGTGGAACGACGGCATTGCCGACATTTCGCGCATTCCCATCGACAAGGACGTCATCATCGAATACTGGGCCAAGGGTGAGAGCAGCCAGAAGGATGCCAACCGTGGCCTGCCCGCTAAGGACCTCGTCGACGCCGGATACACCCTCGTGAACGCGTCCTCCGCCCTGTACTACTACCGCGATCAGCCCTCCTCCTACGTCATGCAGGTGCAGGGCCTCGACGGCGTGTACGGAAAGTGGACGATGAACTCGTTCTACCAGAACGAAGGTTACGCGGTGCCCGACGCCTCCATCCGCGGCGGCAAGGTCTCCATCTGGCAGGGAGGCCTCGGCAAGGTGACCGACCATGAGACCGAGGCGTGGATCGCCGACGGCCTGCGCTACGGCGCTCAGATGTTCTGGAATGGCAAGACCCCGAAGGCTGACCCTGATGCGCAGGCCTTCAAGGCGCGTATCGACGCGCTCGGCGAACCTTCCACCTACACCGACCCCACGCGTGACACCCTCACTCCCGGCCAGTACACGATCACACTGGCCGACGGGCAAGGCCTGAGCGTGACGGGCGGCACCCCGGTCGTGGGCGCATCCTCCGACAACTGGGATTTCGTTGCCACCCCCGACGGCTACTACCAGATCCGCTCGGTCAACTCGAACCGCTGCCTCGCCGTCTACTCCGAAGACACCCCCAACTCTGAGACACACGTGTCCACCACCCCCGGCCACCCGGTGGTCGCCTACGCGTGCGCCGATGCGAGCCAGAAGTTCACCCCCACGGCTCAGGGCGACTACGCGACGCGTAACCCCCAGAAGTGGGTCGCAGAACCCGTCGGCGACGGCTTCCGTCTGCGTAACGCCATGACCAACCAGTACCTGAGCGTCATTGACTCCGGCTACCTGTCTCGCCGTCCCAACGGCGGTGAAAAGACCGCCGAAGGCACCGTCGCGCAGCTGCCCCTCGACGTTACTGTCGACAGTGGCTCGGTCTTCGCCCTCACCTCCCAGGCCTCCTCGGCCCTCGACGTGAGCATCGCGCGCGAGGGCAACGAGGCATACCCGAAGAACGCCCTGTCCGGCATGGACCGCGCCTCCCTGCCCATCATCGGCGACGACAACTGGGGCGAAAGCGTCCTCAATGTCTCCGTCACCAACAAGGGCACGGCAGAGGTCACCGGCATCCACCTGACCCCCTCCGTCTCCAACTCCTGGGTCCTCGCCAACGGCCCCCAGCCCATCGACCGCCTCGCCCCCGGCGAGACCCGCGTCGTGAAGTTCTGGGCGCGCCCCACCACCGAATTCGGTGAAGCGACCTTCACAGTCGACGTCTCTTACGCCGGCGAGAAGACCGTGGCCAGCGAAGGCCTCGTTGGCGTGTGCGGCCCCCGCATTAAGGCTGAGGCCGTGGCCGCCGACTCCGTCGAAACCCGCTGGGAGTATGGCGAGGAATACAAGGCCACCGACGGTGACCCCTCGACCTACTGGCACTCCCAGTACATCGACGCCAACAACGCCAAGCTGCCCGAGACCGACACCGCCCGCAAGTGGCCGCACTGGATCGACCTGAAGATCGGTGACGGCAGCACCGGATACGACGTCTGTGCGCTCAGCTACACGCCTCGCGCCGGTAACGGTCCCAAGGCCTCGGGTCGCGCCAAGGACGTCCAGATCTACCTCGCCGGTAGCTTTGACGGCCTCAAGGGTCAGGGTGACAACAAGAGCAAACCGGACGCACAGGGCAACCCCGCCCTCGCCACCTCGCTGGCGAACGTTCCCGGCACCGTCGACATCCCCGTCGCCGGCAACGGCTCCTACCTCCGATTCCGTGGCACGAATGTGCAGGGTGACGTCGCGGAGACCCTTACCGACGTCATGTCCGTCGCCGAACTCGGAGTCCGCGTCGGCCACGCCAAGTGACACATAACAGAAGTGTCAACCGACGCATAACGACAGGGGAGGGGTTCGAAGAAAACCGTCCAAACGGGACTTCCTGCACCTCCCCACACATACAAAATGTGAGAGAATCGATCTCGACAAAACTGTCACTCGATTAGGAGGCTCCAAGTGCCTATCGCAACCCCTGAGGTCTACGCAGAGATGCTGAATCGCGCACGGGATGGCAAGTTCGCCTACCCCGCGATCAACGTGACCTCGTCCCAGACCATCACCGCCGCCCTCCAGGGCTTCGCCGAGGCCGAGTCCGACGGTATCCTCCAGGTGTCCGTTGGCGGCGCCGAGTACGGCTCCGGCTCCACCATCAAGAACCGCGTCACCGGCTCGCTGGCCCTCGCCGCCTACGCGACCGAGGTTGCCAAGAACTACGGCATCACCGTGGCTCTGCACACCGACCACTGCGCCAAGCAGAACATCGACTCCTGGGTCCGCCCCCTCCTCGAGATCGAGGCCGGCCAGGTTGCCGAAGGCAAGCTGCCCACCTTCCAGTCCCACATGTGGGACGGTTCCGCCATCGACCTCGACGAGAACCTCGAGATCGCTAAGGAACTGCTCGCCCTGTCCGTCAAGGCCAACACGATCCTCGAGATCGAGGTCGGCGCTGTCGGCGGCGAGGAAGACGGCGTCGTTGGCGAGATCAACGAGAAGCTGTACACCACCACCGCTGACGCCATCAAGACCGTCGAGGCCCTGGGCCTGGGCGAGAACGGCCGTTACCTGACCGCTCTGACCTTCGGCAACGTGCACGGCGCATACAAGCCCGGCCACGTGAAGCTGCGTCCCGAGCTGCTCGGCACCATCCAGAAGGAGGTCGCTGAGCACTACGGCCTCGACCACCGTCCCTTCGACCTGGTCATGCACGGCGGCTCCGGCTCCACCGCCGAGGAGATCGCCA